>Ga0070682_100000024_pt1 | contig 199229 bp, 146 predicted proteins | sample KBSC63LmetaG_FD_64668 | JGI IMG/M metagenome (GOLD analysis project Ga0070682, IMG submission 64668) | Corn rhizosphere microbial communities from Kellogg Biological Station, Michigan, USA - KBS C6-3L metaG | ecosystem: Host-associated > Plants > Roots > Rhizosphere | place: USA: Michigan...
ACGCTTCTAAGAAACTCCCTGTGTTCTGCGAGATTTTCGCTCGTGGCACCGAGCCCCTCATCCGCCTGCGGCACCTTCTCCCCGCTCGTCGCGGGGAGAAGGGCAACAAGGCACGTGCCTGGCGAGAATCTGGTTTTGTTGCCCCTCGCCCCGCGACGAGCGGGGAGAGGGTGCCGCAGGCGGGTGAGGGGCCGTGCCACGAGCGACACTCTTCCATCTGGCGGCGTTTCTTGCCCTCAGTCGCGTCGCGTGCGACGTCCCGAGCTCGGGATGACGAGGCTAAGTCAGTCCCACTTTGGAGCGCACTTCGAGCTCCAACGCATTCATCTCCCCGTTGTCGGTCTCGTGATCGTATCCAAGCGAATGCAGGATGCCGTGGACGATCAGGTACTGCACTTCCGTCGCCAGCGAGTGCTTTTCATCGGCGGCCTGGCGGCGGGCCTGCTCGAGGGAGATCACGATGTCGCCGAGGTGCGACGGGTCGTCGCCGGGGAAGGTGAGGACGTCGGTCGTCTTGTCCTTGCGCCGAAAATCCTTGTTCAGTTTGCGCATCGCGACGTCATCGACGAACGCGATCGCCAGATCGTCGGTGACGACGTCGAGGTGACGCAGCACGCGGCGGGCGAAGGTCACGATGTCGCGCTTCGGGAAGCGCGGCACGCTGCCGGTGATGTCGACCGTCGTCATTACCGCGGCGGCTCCGCGTCGGCGTTGACGACCATCTCGGCTTCTCTCTTGTCGCGATCGATTTTTTCGTAGGCCACGACGATCTTCGCCACGAGCGGGTGGCGGACGACGTCGCGCTCGTTGAAGTCGAAGAACTTCACCCCCTCGACGTGGCCGAGGATGGCGCGCACTTCGCGCAGTCCCGACTTCTTGCCGGTCGGGAGGTCGACCTGCGTGACGTCGCCGGTAACGACGCACTTCGAGCCGAAACCGAGGCGGGTGAGGAACATCTTCATCTGCTCGGGAGTCGTGTTCTGCGCTTCGTCGAGGATGATGAACGAGTCGTTGAGCGTCCGTCCGCGCATGAAGGCGAGCGGCGCGATCTCGATCACGCTCCGCTCCATCATCTTCTCCACTTTCTCGAAGCCGATGATGTCGTAGAGCGAGTCGTAGAGCGGACGGAGATACGGATTCACTTTCTCCGCGATGTCGCCCGGGAGGAAGCCGAGGCGCTCGCCCGCTTCGACCGCGGGACGGCAGAGAACGATGCGCTTGATCGATTTTTCCGCCAGCGCGGCCGCAGCCGCGGCGACGGCGAGGAACGTCTTGCCGGTGCCTGCCGGACCGATGGCGAAGACGATGTCGAAGTCCTGCACCGCCTGCAGGTAGAGCTTCTGGGCGAGGTTGCGCGGCGTGACGACGCGCTTGAGCGACGCGCCGAGCGAGTCGTCGGTGAAGAAGTCGACGATGTTCAGGTCGGGCTTGTCGCGCAGCACGCGCATGCCGGTGGAGATGTCGGAGCGCTTGACCGGGTAGCCCTGGCGGATCAGCTGCTGCAGTTCGGTCAGCAGCTTCTCGACGATCGAGACCGCTTCGGCCGCCCCCGTCACGAAAATCTCGTTCGCGCGCGACGAGATCTTGACGTCGAACTCGTCCTCCAGCATGCGCAGGTTTTCGTCGTGATGGCCGAAGAGTGAGTGTGTCTGCTGCTCGTCGAGAATCAATTCCATTCAGTTCCTCTGGTCTTCAAACAATGTAATCCAGACTTCTCCGTACTCTGCACGTTTCACGAATCGTAGATGCGCGGGCGGGATCGTGAACGGATCCTGCCGCCTTCGATGCTCGATCCCCACAAAGCCCGCATGTCCGTCGATGGCGGCCAGCAGCTCGTCGTATTGCGAATAGTCGTACGGCGGATCGGCGTAGGCGACGTCGAAAACGCGGTCGCCGAGGCGGGCGATTCCGGCGATGGCGTCGGAGGTCATCGTGGTGATGTTCGCCTTCCATTCCGTTGCCAGCGTTCCGATCGCCTCGCAGTTTCGCCGCGAAGCGTCGATGGCGGTCGATGACTCCGCGCCGCGCGAGACGGCTTCGAAGGAGAAGATGCCGCTGCCGGCGAAGAGGTCGAGAAACGCCGCGCCGGCGATGCGCGGTCCGACGATGTTGAAGAACGCCTGGCGGGCCCGCTCGGATGTGGGGCGCACGTCGCGCGGCGGAACGGGAACGCGGCGGCCGCGCAGCGAGCCTGCTGTCACGCGGAGCGTTGCCATCAATGAGGAGTGGCGTCCGGCGCCGCGCCGATGAAGTAGTTGTACAGGTCCTTCTTCCCGACGTAGATCGTCGTCGGATCGCTCGTGCAATGCAGCACGACGACGTTCGAGTCGGCGATGATCCGCACGACCTTCCACGTCTTCCTGTCGTCGCCGACCAGCTCGTCGCCCACCTGCGGATCGTATCCGGCGATGGTGTTCGTCACCGTGCGGTCCTCCGACATCGCGCGCAGCAGGTCCTGCAGCGGCAGCACTTCGTCCTGCAGCGATTTCGGCAGCGCGGAGGTCGGATTGAAGCGCCGCTCGATGAACTGCCCTTCCTCGCCGTAGACGCGCAGTTGCGCGCTCTCCGTGCCGGTCGCCTGCGGCAGCTCCTGCTGATGAACCTGCGCGAGATTCGTGGCGTTCACGACTTTCTGATACGCGCCGAGGGCGTCGGCGGGGATGATCATCTTCTTGTGGATGTTGCCGCCGGCGCCGCTCATCGAGATGACGACGAGGCCTCCCTCGAAGATCGAGAGCCGTTGTTCGACCGGACCGTTGAATGCGCGGAAGTCGACGAGAGGACGCGGCAGCCGGCCGTCGATGAGCTGCGAGCCGAGCGCCTGCCGCGTGCCGACGAGCTCCGGGATCTCGTACTTTTTCAGGCGCTTCGCCTGCGACTGCGGGAGGGGGACGGCGATGGCGCTGCCGTCGGGAACCCTGTCGACCTGGGTGATGTCGTGAGACGCGGTCTGCGCGGCGGCGATGGATGCCGCGAACAGCAACGCGCCCGACAGAATGTGCCTCAAGTCTCGGCTCTCTGTTCCTTAAGGTACTTCAACGCGATCTCGCGGGCAAAAGTGCGCGCGTCGTCGGGCGGGATCTCGCCGTTGAAAACCGCCTCGCGCGTCCGCTCCAGCGCCTTCGCCACGTGCGGTCCGCCCGGCACCTCGAGGTCGTTGCCGCGGAGCGGGAGCTTGAAGGTCTGGAACTCCTGATAGCGCGCCAGTCCGCGTGCTTCCTCCGGTTTGTGCGCGCCGATGAGGCTGAGCATTTCCGGCGTGGCGCTCTTGTACAGGCGGAAGCGCTGCCGCTCCGTACGCGCTCCGGCGAGCGCTTCCTGGAATCGCTCGAGGTCGTAGACGATGGCCAGCGTGTTGCGCGCGCGCTTCTGCGAGAAGCCTGATCCTTCGAGGCGCGAGATCGCTTCCGTGTCGCCGCGCAGCATGACCGCGGTGTAGAGGACGTAGCGATCGAGCGACGGATCGTGCTCGATGAGCCGCGCCACTTCTTCGATCTGCGTGCTGACGTCGCCGCGCGACGGGCTGAGAAGCGCGTCGAGCGCGCCGCTGTTTCGAAGCTCGGTGAGCGTGCGCGGCGCGGTCTCTTCGTCCATCGCCAGAAACAGCTCGCGCCAGAGGCGTTCCTTCGACACCGTGTCGAACGCGCCGCTGGCGATCGCTTCGCCCATCAGCGTGAACGTCTTGTCCTCGAGCGTGAACCCGAGGCGCGTGGCGAGGCGGATCGCGCGAAACATCCGCGTCGGATCGTCGATGAAACTCTGGTCGTGCAGGACGCGGATCATCCGCTCGTGCAGATCGCGCTCGCCGCCGGCGGGATCGTGCAGCGAGCCGTCGCGCAGATCCATGGCGATCGCGTTGATCGAAAAGTCACGGCGCAGCAGATCGTCCTTCAGCTTCCCCTCGGTCACATTCGGCAGCGCGCCGGGCGCGCGATAGCGCTCCTTGCGCGCCGTCGCGATGTCGATCTCGGGGAGGCCTTCGGCCGTCACCTTGTACGTCAGGAACTGCGGAAAGGAGCGGACCCGCCCTTCCACCCGTTTCGCCAGGGCGCGGGCGAGGACCGGGGCGCCGTCTTCCAGGGTCAGATCGATGTCGATCGCGGGACGCCCGAGGAGGAGATCGCGGACCGGACCGCCGACGAGGTACGGGCGGCATCCCTTTTCGGCGGCGACCTCCTTGACCAGATCGAGAGCTCGACGTTGCGGGTTGGGAAGCTCAGGGATCGCGGTCATTGGTCACGTTCTCGTAGATATGCGCAAGCACCCGCAGGCGCTGCCTGATACGAAACTTCGACGCGGTTTGTCGTGCCGCGCTGGTTCTCTGGGCCGCCACCTCTGGCTTGAACAGGGCGGCTAGTATCGCATGAACGAGCTCGTTGGGATCGCGGGGTGGAACGAGCAATCCGGTGCGTCCCTGTTCGCAGCGCTGCACGTTCACCGGCGTGCGCGACGCGACGACCGGCAGCCCCGCGACCAGGGCTTCTGCAGTGAAGCCGTCGAAGTCGTCGTCCGCGACCGCAGGATCAATCCACGCAAGGAGTTGCGCCAGTTCGGCGGGCTCCGGCTCGTGGGTGAAAAGGTGCCAGTGGATGTCGTCCCGGAAGCGCCCGATCCGGACGATCGTCTGCTCGATCATGTTGTGCGCTCCGGGGCGGTCGATCGAGCCGATGATCACCTGTTCTGTAGGGTTTCGCTGTATATCGAAATAACGTTCGTCGACCGCTTCGGGGAGCAGCGTGAAGTCGTCGCTCTCCACCGGCGCCAGCGAGTACTCCGGTTGTCTCGGCGACCGGAACGCGAAGCGCGGCTTCTGCACGGTGCCGCTCGCGACGTACGGCAGCGGGAAGGCCGTGAGGAGCGCGGGCGGCAGCTCGCGCGGGCCGTAGACATGCACGAGATCAAAGCCGGATGACTCGCTTGCGTTGTGAATCAGCGAGAGGTCGTGCTGCGCGGCCAAAACCGCGGCATCGAGTCGCTGCGATTTCCGCTCGTACGATGAAGCGCCGGGGAGGAGGAGTTGCGCGATGCGCATCAGAGAGTTGCGCATTGTAGAATGAAGCGTTAAGCGCTAATGAGTCAGACCGTCGGCGTCTACAGTGATCGAAGCGATCTCATCGCCGCGCTTCGGCAGAAGTGTCCGGGGAAGGCCTTCTCGAACGATGCCGACCGTGACCTCGCGCGCGTGGCGGTGCTCGATTCCGATCAGTCCGAGCTCTTCGACAATCCCCCCCGCAAGAGCCTCGTGCGCATCATCCTCGGCGATCACGCGCAGCGCCGCAACGGCGAGCTGGTGATCGATCGCGATGCGTTCCTCGCGAGCCCGTCTGCGTATCTCGACTTCGCCACCGACCTCGCCGACGCCGCCATTCACGCCGCGCAACTCGAGGCTGAAGTCGGCTACCTGACGCAGATCCACGAGCTGATGTCGATGGTCGAAGCGAAGGAAGTCTCCGAGCGGATCACACGCACGGTACTGAACATCCTCGGCTTCGCGCGCGGCACGCTCTTCCTCCACGACCCGCGGCTCGAGCGCTACGTGGTCAGCTTCAGCAACGACACGAACTATCACGAGACGGGGGAGTTCCTTCCCGGCATCCCTCCCGATCTCCTGCAGCGCGCGCTCTCCTCGGGACGCTTCATCGCACTCGACCAGAGCGCCGGTATGATCGTCATGCCGCTCCAGTTCGAGCAGGATCTGATCGGCGTGATCAAAGTGCCGATCGGCCCGAACGACGAGCTCGATCAGGAGACCACCACCAGCGTCTCGCGCTACCTCACCGCCGTTCTCGGCGTCCTCGGCAACATCTATCAATTGACGCGCAGCCGCGATCTGGCGATGCGCGACGATCTGACGAAGGCGTTCAACCGCCGCTTCTTCGAGTCCTACCTCGATGAGGAGATCGAGCGGGCGCGCCGCTACGGCTCGGTCTTCAGCATCATCTTTCTCGACCTCGACGACCTGAAGATGGTCAACAACTTCTACGGCCATCTGACCGGCTCGCGGACGTTGCAGGAAGTGGCCAAGCGGATCCTCGGCGCGGTGCGCGGCATCGACAAGGTGGTGCGCTTCGGCGGCGACGAGTTCTGCATCATCCTGCCGCAGACCGATTCCGATCAGGCCATGCTCGTCGCGAACCGCGTGAAGAAGTCGATGACCGCCAGCGCGTTCCGGCTCGAGCCGAATGTCGAGATCTCGATCACCGCCAGCTTCGGCATCGCCACCTATCCGACGCACGGCATCACGAAGGACGCCCTGATACGCCAGGCCGACGCCGCGATGTACCGCGTGAAGGCGACGACGAAGAACGCCGTCGGCGTGGCGACCGTCGAAGACGCGACGAAGCCGGCCGCGTTTTGAGGGCAGCCAGCAGATAACAGATAACAGATAGCAGGAACTGCGAAGCCGATTCCCCTGCTATCTGCTATCTGCCACCTGCTATCTTTTTCGAACATGTCCGACGAAAACCTGAGCATCCAGGGCGCCCTCGAGGAAACGACGGTGCCCGATCTCTTCCGGTCGCTCGTGCGGAGCGGCGAGACCGGCATCGTCTCGCTGGAGACCGACGGCCGCAACGACACGATCTACTTCAACGAAGGACACATCGTCTACGCCGCGAGCAGCGATCCCGACATGGGGCTGGCGGAGACGCTGCTCCGATCGGGCGAGCTGAATCTGAAGCAGTACGAGAACGCGATGGAGCGGCTCGTCGTCTCGCGCCGAATCGGATCGCTCCTCTGCGAGCTCGGATATCTGCAGCCCGACGAATTGATGCGGGCGATCGAGCGGCAGGCGAGTGCGATCGTGTTGAACGCGATGGCGTATCGCAGCGGCAACTACACGATCGAGTTCACGATGGAGTTCCCCGCCGAGATCGTCACGCTGCCGCTGGCCACCGAACGGCTGATGCTCGACGGCGTGCGGCATGTCGAGTACTGGTCGCTGATCTGGCGCGGCCTCTCGCGATTCGATCGCGTGCTCGAACAGGTCCCGGGCGCCGACATGCGCGCGTACAACCTCGAGCTCGACGACGACGAGAACCTCATCCTCTCGCTGCTCACTGAACCGCAGACCATCGAGCAGCTCTGCGCGCGCAGCTACCTCACGAACTTCGTCACCTGCCGCACGTTGTGGGGACTCCTCTCCGTCAACCTCGTGCAGGACGCGGCGGGGGAGGAGATGGTCGAGAAGCGCGCGGCGGAGGAGAGCGAGTACGAGCTCGAGGCGGTGGTCGAGCGCTACAACGGACTCTTCCAGACGATCTTCGGCAACGTCCTTCAACGGATCGGCGATCACATCTACGACTTCACCGACCGCGTCCTCCTTCACATGTCGCCCGACACGATGCCGTACCTCTCCGGGATGAGTCTCGTGAACGAGGCGCGGATCGATTTCGATCAGCTCTACAACAACCTCGTCGCCAGCGGCTCGCACGATCACGCGGCCGTCGTGCAGAACGTTCTCAACGAGCTCCTCTACGGCTGGATCCTCGAGATCAAGGCGGAGTTCGGTCCGGAGGCGGAGGCGGAAGTGGTCAGGCTGGCGAATAGTCTGAAGAAGTGACTCGGTTACAATAACCATCGTCCATGCGGAAACTCCTCGCCTTTCTCCTGCTCACTGCCTGCGTGTCGTCCGCTCCGGCGAAAGCGCCGAACGACCACGAGTGGAGCCTGATCGACGCCGATTACCAGTGGCTGCAGACGCTGCGGAAGGCGCAGCCGGTGCCGCCGCCGAATGCGACGCGGAAGCAGCAGATCGAGATGCTGCTGTCGAATCACACGAAGATCGAGCCGGCCTACGTCGCCTTCATCGACAAGCTCGACGAGTACTACAAGCGGACCGCCGACCCGCGCGCCGCGTCGATGTTCGCCCGCGAGAAGATCGCGCTGGCCGACGAGTACATGACGGTCCTCTCGCGCTACGACCGGGCCATCGAGCTCTATCGCGAGGCGTTGCGGTACGAGCCGTCGAATCCCGACGCGACCCGCAAGATCGGCGAAGCGGAGCAGCGCCGCTTCGTCTCGATGAACGCCTTTTCCGTGGTGAAGACGGGGATGAAGGAGGACGACGTGCAGAAGCTCGTCGGCCTCCCGCGCGAGGATTGGATCAAGCAGGTCGTACAGAACAACCGCGTCTATGCGGTCTGGATCTATCCGAAATCCGACGGCGGCGCCTCGGCCATCTACTTTGACAACGGCGTCGTCTATCACACAAACTGGAATGCCGCTGCCCCTCAGCAACCGGCGGCTCAGGCAACGAAGTGAAGGGAGGGCGTGATGTCCATGTCTGAAGAAACCATCCACGACGATCAATCCCACTACGAAATCTCATTGACGGCCGGCCAGGCGTTCCTCGCCTTCGTCCTGATGCTGCTCTCGCTCGCCGCCTCCTTCGCGTTCGGTCTGATGATCGGCAAAGGCCAGGACGGCGACCGGCTCGTGGTTCGGAAAGAGCCGGCAGTGATTACCGAGGCGAGCGCGTTGCCGAAGAAGAACGACGGCCGCATCGTCGAGCTCGGCGTCAACGCCGACGACTTCAAGCAGACGACCACCGCGCCGGTCACTGATTCGGCGGCTGCGCCCGCGGTCACGATCACCGAGGCTCCGGTCACGACGACGGAAGCCCCGAAACCGGCGGCGGTCGTCGAGACTCCGAAGCCCGTTCCGCCCCCCGCCCCGGTTGCATCGGGACCGCCTGTCTACGCGCAGCTCCTCTCCAGCTCGGACCAGAAAACGGCCGAGGTGCTGGCCGCGAAACTGATCGGCGGCGGCTTCAACGGCGCGTACGTCGATCGCGGTACGAACGACAAGGGAGCGGTGTTCCGCGTCCGCGTGAAGTTCGCGTCGGAGAGCGAGGCCCGCGCCGCCGAGCCGAAACTTCGGGAGTTCGCGAAGGACGTCTGGATCGTGAAGTAAGTGCTGCCAATGCTGAGTGCTGAGTGCTGAGTGCTGAGGCACGAGAGACGCATCCGCTCACTCAGCACTCAGAACTCAGCACTCAGCACTCAGCACTGTAGAGAATGGAAGACAAGACGACCACGCCCCAGCTCGAGGAGCTTCGCAGTATCACGGCGAAGAAGCGCAGCGGCGTCGATCCGACTCACATCCTCGACAAGGCGATCTACAACCTCTGGGACACGATCAACGATCTCGATCAGATCCAGCCTGAGCATGTCGAGCATTACCGCGTCTCGATCTTCGGCAGCTCCCGCATCCGCCGCGGCGATCCGATCTACGAAGAGGTGAAGAAGCTCAGCGCCGAGCTCGCGCGCATGGGAGTCGACATCGTCACCGGCGGCGGTCCCGGCCTGATGGAAGCGGCCAACGCGGGCGCGGTCGAAGGGCAGGTCGAGAGCCACTCGCGCTCGATCGGGGTGGCCATTCACATGCCGAATGAAGAGGGAGCGAATCCCTTCGTCAACAAGGTCTTCCGGCACAAAACGTTCTTCTCGCGCCTGCACCATTTCGTCCGGTTGTCGTCGGCATTCATCGTCATGCCGGGTGGTATCGGCACGGCGCTGGAGCTGTTCATGGTGTGGCAGCTCCTGCAGGTGAAGCACGTCACCGAGCACCCGCTCATCCTCGTCGGTACAATGTGGACCGGTTTGATCGACTGGATCCAGGGGACGATGGTCGAGCGCGGTCTGGTCGGCGTCAACGATCTGAGCGCCGTCTCCATCGTCTCCTCCTCGGATGAAGCGATCCCGATCATCCAGGCGTCTTACGAGCGCTTCAAACAGGAGAAAGAGAATGCCCAGTCAGGAAGAAGTACTTGAAGCGCTGAAGAAGGTCCGATTCCCCGGCCTGTCGCGCGACATCGTTTCATTCGGATTCATCCACGACCTTCGCGTCGACGGCGGCGACGTGATCTTCACCGTCAAGTTCCAGACCGAAAATCCGGCCGTCGGCCAGCAGATCGCTCGCGATGCCGAAGCCGCGGTGCGCGCACTTCCCGGCGTCACGAACGTGCACGTCGCGCTCGACATCGGCGCGCGCCAGCAGGCCGCGGCGCCGACCGGCCAGGGAGGCGTGCTCCCCGGCGTGAAGTACAAGATCGCCGTCGCCTCGGGCAAAGGGGGCGTCGGCAAGTCGACGGTCTCGACGAACCTCGCGCTCGCGCTTCGCTCGCTCGGCTACACCGTCGGCATGCTCGACGCTGACATCTACGGCCCGTCGCAGCAGATGATGCTCGGCATCGAAGGCCGCCCGCAGATCGACGAGTCGGACGAGAAGATCATGCCGATGGAGAACCACGGCGTGAAGACGATGTCGCTCGGTCTGATCACAGATCCCGACACGCCGGTGATCTGGCGCGGTCCGATGGTGATGAAGGCACTCGATCAGTTCCTCACCGACGTGAAGTGGGGCGAGCTCGATTTCATGATTATCGATCTGCCGCCCGGCACCGGCGACGCGCAGCTGACGATGACGCAGAAGGTGCCGCTCACCGGCGCCGTCGTCGTCACGACGCCGCAGGACGTGGCGCTGATCGATGCCCGCAAGGGACTGGCGATGTTCCGCAAAGTAAACGTCCCGGTGATCGGCATCGTCGAGAACATGAGCTACTACATCTGCCGCCACTGCGGCGAACGTGAAGAGATCTTCGGACACGGCGGCGGACGCCGCACGGCCGACATGCTCGGCGTGCCGTTCCTCGGCGAAGTCCCTCTCGATCCGCGCGTCGTCGTCGGCGGCGACAGCGGCGAGCCGATCGTGATCCTCGAGCCGGAGTCCGCCGCGGCCGAAGCCTTCCGCGAGCTGGCCAGAAAGATCGTGAAGCAGATCGACAACGGGACGCTCGGGCATACGCATGATCATGATCACGACCACGATCACGCACACGCGCACTGACGGACGTAGGGCGGGTTCTCAAACCGCCCAACGAGAGCGGCGGGTCAGAGAACCCGCCCTACGTTGCATCTGCTATCTTCGTCGCCATGATCAATAAAGTCGTCGCCTCCGCGGCGGAGGCGGTCAAGGACATCAACGATGGCTCCACGCTCGTCGTCGGCGGGTTCGGGCTCTGCGGAATTCCGGAGAATCTGATCAACGCGCTCGTCGCACTCGGCGTGAAGAATCTGACCTGCGTTTCGAACAACGCCGGCGTCGATGACTGGGGGCTCGGGCTTCTCTTGCAGACGAAGCAGATCCGCAAGATGGTCTCGTCGTACGTCGGCGAGAACGCGGAGTTCGAGCGGCAGTACCTCGCGGGCGAGCTCGAGGTCGAGTTCTGCCCGCAGGGGACGCTCGCGGAGAGGATGCGCACGGGCGGCTCCGGCATCCCGGCGTTTTTCACGCCCGCCGGCTACGGCACGATCGTGGCCGAGGGGAAAGAGACGCGCGAGTTCGACGGGAAGATGTACGTGATGGAGCGCGGCATCGTCGGCGACTTCTCGCTCGTCGCCGCGTGGAAGGGCGATCGCTACGGCAACCTCGTCTATCGCAAGAGCGCGCGCAACTTCAATCCGATGGCGGCGACGGCGGGGAAGATCTGCATCGCCGAGGTCGAAGAACTGGTGGAAGTCGGAGAGCTCAATCCCGACAACGTGCACACGCCCGGCATCTTCGTCCACCGCCTCGTCGTCGCACCGCGGAAGAAGCGGATCGAGCAGCGGACCGTGCGAAAGGGATAAGCGATGCCATTGAACCGCGAACAGATCGTCAGCCGCGCGTCGCAGGAGTTGCGCGACGGCTACTACGTCAACCTCGGCATCGGCATGCCGACCCTCGTCGCCAACTGCATCCCCGAAGGCATGGAAGTCATCCTGCAATCGGAGAACGGCATCCTCGGGCTCGGACCATTTCCCCGCGACGAGGAAGTCGACGCCGATCTGATCAACGCCGGCAAGCAGACCGTGACGACGATCCCCGGCGCCGCGTTCTTCTCCAGCGCCGATTCGTTCTCCATGATCCGCGGCGGCAAGATCGACCTCTCGATCCTCGGCGCGATGCAGGTCTCCGAGCAGGGCGACATCGCGAACTGGATGGTGCCCGGCGCGATGGTGAAGGGGATGGGCGGCGCGATGGACCTCGTCGCCGGAGCGCGGCGCCTCATCGTGACGATGGAGCACGTCACGAAAAAAGGGGACAAGAAGATTCTCAGCAAATGCGCGCTGCCGCTGACCGGGGTGCGCTGCGTCAATCGGATCATCACCGACTTCTGCGTGCTCGACGTCACCGATGAAGGCCTGGAGCTTGTCGAGCTCGCGCCGGGCGTGACCGCGGAGCAGGTGCAGGAGATGACCGAGCCTCGCCTGATCGTCAAGGGCGATGTGCCCGAGATGAACGTTTAGAAAAAGAGCCGCGGCAGCGGCTTTGGCATGTAGCCGGGGGTCGAGCGCGCAGCGCGATACCCCCGGATACGTGCGTGAATTCCATTTGCGCCGCGGCAGCGGCGCTGGATTCCGGCGCCACTGCCGTGGCGCATTTCCTTGCCCATTCAAGTCCGGGGGTGACGGTCTGCGCTCGTCACCCCCGGCTAATGGCCGATGCCGCTCCGCGGCATGAGCGACACGGGATCGCCGTATGCGGCACAGACAAGAGTGTCTGTGCTACATGGGTCGCCGTGTGTGGCACAGACACTCCTGTCTGTGCTCAGTGCCTACTGGCTCACCGTCGCCACCACCCGCTTGTCATCCCTCACCGTCAACGCCACGAAGAAATCGTGCCGCTCGCCACGCGTCCAGACGATCACGTGCGCGAGCGTTTCCTGCATCACGCGCGTCGCGTCGGACGCGTAGGTCTGCAACACGATCTGGTACTTGCCGGCCTCGACGTGAGGAAGCGTGTAGATCTCGGGGCCGAAGCCGGTCGTCACGTCGTCGTGCAGGCGGCCGTGGTGTTTACTTTCGCGATGGCCGTAGAAGACCTCTTCGCCATCCGGCTCGATGACGTGCATGTCGACGTCGGTGTAATTCGAGTCCCACATCGCCTCGATCTGCAGCTCGGCTGACGGATCGACGCGCGCGTCGCTTCCGGGATGGCGCCGTTTCAACTCCTCCTCGAGCGCGTCCTCGGTCTGGCGCATGCGGTTGTCGCGCTGGTACGACTCGTAGCGCTTCTGCAGGTCGCCGAACGCCTGCTCGTTTCCTTCCTGCGCGCGGAGCAGCATCAGCTCGCGCCAGGTCTGCGTCTCGCGCGGCGAGATCTCGAGCGCCCGCTCGAACAGCAATGCCGCGAGGTCGGTTCGTCCCCAACCGGCAAGCACGCGGCCGATGATGCGCAGCGTCGGTGCGTCATCGGGATACGCCTCGACGAGATCGGTCAGCAGCCGGATTGCGAGGTCGGGCGCGTCGTCGCGCATCGCCAGTGCAGCCTGCGCCTGGAACAGCTTCTCGCCGCCGAGGATCGAGCGGGCCGCGGCGTAGTAGCGGAATCGATCGTCGAGCGATTGCAGCGAATGGAGCTTCGCCACGACTTCGCCGATGCGCGCGACCCGTTGCGCGATCGACGTCGCCACCTTCTTTTCGTCGTCATCCTCACCGATCGTGATGTTGTTCTCGCTCGCCAGCGCGGCGAGCAGTTTGTCCGCGAGTGCCGTGGGGTCGCGATGCGCGAGTGAGGAGTTGCGCGGTCGATCGATCTGCGTCGTGTCCGATTCGGCGACCGGCGCTGCCGCGGTGACAGTGATCGCCTCCGCGACCGCCGACAACCTCAGGGAGATGTCGACGACCGAGCCGTTCGGTGCTCCGTGCGGGAAGGATCGAACGACGGGGCTGAAGCCTTCCATCTCTCCCGTCAGCGTGAATGACGCCGGGACGCGGGGAAGGTTCAGCCAGAAGCGTCCGTCGACGTCCGTCACTCTCGCTGCGTCGCCCGCGTCCGGACTGCTCAGCAGGATGGTCGCGCCCGGCAACGGATTGTCGCCGAGCGACGCCGTTCCTTTGATGAACCAGACTGCCGATCGGAGCGGCGGCTCCTCGTTCGTCGGGTCGTGAACCGTCATCCGGCTCGGCTCCGTCGGCTTCACCTCGCGTGCACGCTCTTCTGCCTCCTCCTCCGCGCGCTCCGCGCGGAGATCGGGCGGGAGCGGGAAGCCCCACATCGCGTAGTCCTGCCACGTTTCGAGCACCAGCAAAGAGGTCCGCGGCGTGAGCTGACCGAAGTGACGTCCGTGATCGAGCACCACCTCGGGCGGCGCACCGGCATCGAGCAGCGAGCGCAGTTGCGCGCGTGCCCACGCGCGGCGTATGAGGTCCTGCTCCTCTTCTGAATTGAGCTCGCGGACGACGATTTCATGCCGCGCGTTGCCGGCGATCAGCGGCAGGCTGCCGATCGCGTCGCGCGAACGCGCGCTCACGACGGCGACGAGGTCGGTCGTGGCGAGCAGCGATGACGGGAGCACGTCGCGGATCACCGGCACGCCCGACGCGAAGTTGATGCGCGACGGGAGGCGCATCGCCGACTCCGCGGCGGCCTCCGGATCGCTGTGCGCGAGATCGAGGTACCAGCCGCCGCTCGCGCGCGCCAGACCGCCGAGGAAGTTGTCGTCGGCGGTGGGGGAGGCGTTCACGATCGTCAGCGGGCGCTTCAGCGCGCCGGCCGCGGCGACCGCGCGTGCGACCCGCGACGAGTCGCCGAGGTTGTTCACGCCGTCGGTGACGAAGACGATGCGTGAGTTGGGGGCGATCGACGGAATCGATTCCAGCACCGCGGCGAGGTTCGTCGCGCCGGCGAGCGGGATCGCCGCCAGCGTCCGATCGAGACCTGGCGCATCGGTCTGGCGCGGCGCGTCGACTGCGATGTGGAACGGCACGACTGTCACGCGCGCCGATGGACTCTGCTTCGCGAGAAATGCGGCGAGGAACCGGCGCAGCTTCTCCGGATCGCGTTGCACGCCGCTCCCCGACGCGTCGTAGAGCAGGGTGATGTCCGATGCCGGATCGAGCGCGCGCGCCGTGGAGTGAATGTGCAGCTGCGCCGAGGTGTACCAGGTCTTGTCGGAAGACGACCAGACCACGAGCGCCGTCTCGCGATCGTCATGCGTCGAGCGCACGACGGCGTCGAGCTTCGCGTTCAGCAGGTGTGCGGATGAACTGTCGCCGGCGCGGCGCAGCGTGAGACCGTCGGCGTCGACGCGGCCATCACCGTCGATCGCCAGGTCGAATGCGCCGACCACCTCGCCGTAGCGGAGATCGAGCTCGTACGGTGACGACGTCAGCTCCTGGTCGTATGCGATGTGGACGACCTTCGCGCCATTTGCCGGAATCGGAAAGACGCGGAAGTGGAAGGCGCGCGACGACGAGGACCACTCGGCGAGCGCTGGATCGGCGCGGCGATGGATTGTCGCTTCGTACGCCGTCTTCGCCTGCACGCGCTCCACGGCGACGGCATGCCGCAGCGTCTTGCCGAAGTAGAGCGCGATGTCGCTCACCTCGGCGTCGGCCGGAAGCGGGAACGAGAAGTCGCCGTCGACGTCGCGATCGAGCGTGTTGCGGTAGGTGATCTCGTACGTCGTGCGCGCCAGATGGCCGCGGATCATCACGTCGATGTGCAGCGCTTCGATCTTCAGCGCGACCGCGCCGTTTTCATCGTTGACGGTGAGAGTGGGAAGGGAAGCCGCGAGTGCGGTAGAGGAAATGGCGATGACGAACAGGAGCGAGCAGCCTGTTACGGAACGCATGACGCCCTCCTTTGTTGCCGGAGAGATGCTTCAGCGTAGGTGCCATTGATCTTTCTCTCAGAGGAGATGCGCTGGCATTCGTAAATCGAGCGGAAGCGTTCGGAAAGATGGAGCGCCGCGGTCGCCGAACGGTGACGGTTGTGAAGGAGCGGTGACGCCCTCTTGACGTTCCGTCGTTATTGTACTAATTTACTAGTACAACAGTGCTGACCTCAATCAACATCGATTCCCGCGACCCGACGCCGATCTACGCCCAGCTCGATCGCTCCATCCGCGTCGCCGTCGCCACCGGCAAGCTCAAGCCGGGCGATCAGCTGCCGACAGTGCGGCAGCTGGCGGTCGATCTGCGGGTCAACGCCAACACGGTGGCGAAGGTCTACCTCACGCTCGAGCGCGACGGCGTCGTCGAGACGAAGCGGGGAGTGGGGACGTTCATCTCCGACTCGCCGCCGAAACACGCGCCGCGGCAGCGCGACCGGCATCTCGATTCGCTGGTCGGCCGCTTCCTCACCGACGGCACCACCCACGGCTTCACTCCGCGCGAGCTGCTCGAAGCGCTCACGCGTCGCGTCAAAGAAGGAGAGAAATCATGATTGTCCCCGTCACCGGCAACCTGCGCAGCGCCAGCATCGCCCCTCGCGCGAACGTCGTCTCGGCGCTCGTGCTGATCGCCTTTCTCGGCGCCGCGTTCACTGTTCTCGTGCTCACGGGCAACGTGCCGGTCTGCATCATTCTGGTGCTCGTCGGCGCGCTCGCCTCGATGTCGCCGCGCATCGCCCAGCAGTGGGAGAAGGCGGTCGTTCTGCGGCTCGGCAAGTTCGTCGGCCTCAAAGGGCCCGGCCTCTTCTGGGTCCTGCCGCTGTTCGACCGCGTTTCGAGCTGGATCGATCAGCGCGTGATCACCACGAGTTTCGCGGCCGAGCAGACGCTGACCTCCGACACCGTCCCAGTGAACGTCGACGCCGTCCTTTTCTGGATGGTGTACGACGCGGAGAAGGCGGCGCTCGAGGTCCAGGCGTACATGGACGCCGTGAGCTGGGCGGCGCAGACCGCGCTGCGCGACATCATCGGCCGCACGCCGCTCACCGACCTGCTGCGCGGCCGGGAGAAGATCGAGGACGAGCTGCAGAAGGTGATCGATGCGCGCTCGAATCCGTGGGGCGTGACGGTGCAGTCGGTCGAGATGCGCGACGTGATCATCCCCGATGCGCTGCAGGACGCGATGTCGCGCGAAGCGCAGGCCGCCCGCGAAAAACAGGCCCGCATCATCCTGGGCGAAGCGGAAGTGGAGATCGCCAAGCTCTTCGAAGTCGCCTCGCACTCGTACCACGGCAACGCCACCGCGCTACACCTCCGCGCGATGAACATGCTCTACGAAGGACTGAAGGAGAAGGGCGCGCTGATGCTCGTCCCGTCGAGCGCCGTCGAGTCGATGGGCATGGGCGGCATGCTCGGTGCGGCCGCGATGCGCCAGAACAAGCTGGCGGAGGGATCGGGCGAGTAGGGTTGGCGGGTTGGAGAACCCGCCTCCCACGTTTACGCCGGTTCCGGCTTGCGCCGCATGTCGAGGAACAGCAGCGCGATGCCGATGCAGATCGCCGAGTCCGCGACATTGAACGCGGGCCAGTGGTGGTCGCGCACGAAGAAGTCGAGGAAGTCGACGACATATCCGAAGCGGAAGCGGTCGACGAGGTTGCCGATCGCTCCGCCGAGGATCAGGTGGAGGCCGACCTGCAGCGTGCGATCGGTGAGCGGCGTGCGGAGCGCGTAGGCGACGACGATCAGGAACACGAGGATCGCGCCGCTGTTGAGCAGGAGCGGCACGACCTGCGACTCCGCATTGGCGCCGATGCCGAACGCCGCGCCGGTATTGCGCACGTGCACGATCGAGAAGAAGTTCGGCACGACCGTCACGGCGTCATGCAGCGAGATGTTCGCGCTGACGAGCCACTTGGTCACGGCGTCGAGGACGATGATGACGAACGAGATGGCGATGTAGTGGATTCGTTTCATGGCGGTTGCTGGGTTACTGGGTTGCGAGGTTGCTGGGTGCAATGGTCGAAACCAAGCAACCAAGCAACTCAGCAACTAAGCAACCGTCTGTTCCTCGATCAACTTATCGAGCTCCGTCCGCAGGCGCCCGAGGATCTCATCGTACGTGAAATGTCCGAGCGACTCCTCGCCGCGCTTCAGATTCACGTAAGTCGGAGCGCACCACATGCCGAGGTCGGCGTCGTCGGTCTCGCCCGGTCCGTTCACCCGGCAGCCCATCACCGCGATGGTGATGTCGTGGTCCTTCGCGTACCGCGTCATCTCCTTCACATCGTGCGCGAGGTCGATGAACTTCTCGTTCTCGACGCGCGAGCACGAAGGGCAGCTGATGATGTTCATCCCCTTCTGTTCGAAGCGCGGCACGGAGCGGAAGCGGCCATGCTCGATGTCGTCGAGGATCTGGCGGCCGACCGTGACTTCTTCCCCTTTGTTGTCGAAGGGGAGAGTGAGTGAGACGCGGATCGTGTCGCCGATGCCGCGCGTGATCAGCTGTTCGAATGCCACGCGGGTCTTGATGATGCCGTCGGGCGGCATGCCGGCTTCGGTCACGCCGAGGTGCAACGGGACGTCGGGACGGGCGGCGGCGAAGCGGATGTTCGCGTCGATGACCTTGTTCGGATCGGAATCCTTGATCGAGACGCAGTACTGATCGAAGCCGAGGTCGTCGAGCATCGCGCAATGTTCGAGCGCGGAGTCGATCATCGGCGAGATCGAGTCTTCCTTCGTGTACTGCGCGAGCTTGTCGGGATCGACCGAGCCGGCGTTCACGCCGATGCGCATCGCGCAGCCATGCGCGCGTGCCACCTCGACGAGGTACCGGACTTTCTCCTGCACCGGTTTGTCGCGCTCCAGGTGATAGAGGTGGCCCGGGTTGTAGCGGAGCTTCTGGACGAACGGGGCGACCTTTTCGGCCAGCCGGTAATTCTCCTGAAGATCGATCACCAGGTTCGCATTCGGACAGGCGGTACGAATATCTGCCAGTGCTTCCACGTCCTTGGGGTTATCTACTGCGATTCGAATCACATCGGCGCCCGCGGCCTCGAGCAGCTCGACCTGGCGAATCGTCGCCGCCACGTCCTGCGTGCGCGTCGCGGCCATCGACTGCACGGCGATGGGGCTCGATCCGCCGATGCGGATGTTTCCGATGCGAATCTCGCGTGTGGTTCTCGGTTTCACGATAGCTGTAACTCCCGACTTTCTAACGGATTGAGGGGGGAAAGATTCCGATAGGATTCATTTCCCCGGTTTCTCGTCGCCTGCATCAAGCCCCGGGTTCCACCCATCAAATAATTTGACGATCCTCAGCCGCTGGCCGGATCGCTGGAGGTCTCATGAAGCGTTCTCTCGCGCTGCTGAGCATCATTCTCACGGTCTGCTTTGCCGCTTCCGGATTCGGCCAGACGAGCTGCCCCGCTCCGACGATCGTGCAGACCGGAGGGACGAACCCCTCGTGCGCCGGGCAGCCGGTCACGCTCGATGCGGGGGACGGCTGGGTCACCTACCAGTGGTCCAACGGCGCGACGACGCGGATGATCACCGACACGCCGGCGGCCACGACGACTTACACCGTCACGGTCACCGATGCGAACAACTGCTCGGTCACCTCGCCGCCGCTCACCGTCACCGTCGATTCGGTGTCGCCGCCCGTGATCCAGGCCCCGAGCTCCATCTGCGCCGGTGGTTCAGGGAACGCGAGTGCCGCTTCCGGCCCGTACTGGAGCTTCGCCTGGTCGGTACCGTTCGGCGGCGTCATCGCTGGCCCAGCCAACCAACCGTCGGTGTCGTTTCGTTCGACCATGTCCGCGCCTGTGCAGCTCACGCTGGCGGTCACGAATCAGGACGGTTGCCCGTCGAGTTCCACGGTCTCCATCCCGGTCACCGGAAATGCGCCGTTCATCGACGCGCCGGCGACAGTCTGTCCGTCGACGACGACGACAGCGTTCGTGGGCAACATCTCGACGAACGTCAACTGGAGCATCACCAACGGCCAGCTGCTCGGCAGCACGCACAGTGGCACGGCTCACTTCCGCGCGACCTCGAGCAATCCGGTGACGCTCACCGTGACCGGGACGAACGGAACGTGCGCGGTCCAGGCCAGCGTCGTCATCCCGGTCGTTTCTCCCGCTCCGCCGGTCATCAGCGTCGATAGCGCTCCGCTCTGTGCCGGCTCGAGCGACTCCGCGTCGATCTCCGGATGGACGTTGATCACGTGGTCGATCGTCAACGGTACGATCACGTCCGGCCAGAATCAGCCGGCCGTCTTCTTCACCTCCGATCCGAACGGCCAGCCCGTGACGTTGTCGGTCACGGCAAGCAAGAACAGCCTCGGATGCACGGCGTCGAACAGCGTCACGATTCCGGTGAAGACGATCGCGCAGCCGGTGATCCATCTCGACACACCCGAGGTTTGTCCGGGCGGGCAGGACTTTGCATCGATCGATCCTCCGGCGCAGGGCTCCTGGAGCTCGCAGAACTGGTCGATCATCCACGGCTCGATCCTCTCGCCGCCGAATGCCACGCCGGTTTACTTCGCCGCCGACATGAGCGGCGTGCCGCCGGCGCTGACCGTCGTCGCGACCGACGGCAGCGGTTGTCAGACCTTCGGCTCGGTCACCATCCCGTTCGCCACGATCGCGGCGCCGGAGATCCATCTCGATCACACGCCGATCTGCGCCGGCGGCTCGGGCGATCAGAGCTACGCCTGGATCGATCCGCCCGCCACCGGCGGCTGGACGAACGTGCAGTGGTCGGTCGACAACGGCACGATCTTCTCCCGCCCGCCGAACGCGGTCATCTTCGCTCCGAATCCCGACGGCCAGCCGGTCACGATCACCGTGACGGCGACCGCCTCCAGCGGTTGCTCCGCGACTTCGACGGTCACGGTCCCGACCTCCGCCACGCAGCCGCCCGTCATCACCGTTACGAATCCGACCATCTGCTCCGGCGGGAGCGATCACGCCTCGATCGCTCCTCCCGCACCAGGGAATCAGGTGAGCTGGTCGGTCTACGGCGGCTCGATCATCGGTCCCGCCGACGGACCGGCGATCGATTTCAGGGCGGACGGCAGTGGCAATCTGAGCGTCTTCGTCCAGGTGACGAACGAGAGCGGCTGCTCCAACTACACCGCGGTCACCGTGCCGCTCAGCGACGGGCCGGTACCGCAGCTCTCGGTCCCCAGCTCGTTCTGTTTCGGCACCCAGGCCACGGCCTCGGTCACCGACGCTTCGAACTACGCTTCGATCGACTGGTTCATCAACGGCGGCACGTTCGTCGGACCGGCCAGCGGTCCCTCGGTGACGTTCGTTTCGAGCGGCGGCGATGTCTTCATCAAGGCCGTGGGGACGGCGGCGGGCGGCTGCGTCACGCAGTCGTACACGAACATTCACGTCAACACCGCGACCGCCACGGTCACCGCCGGCGGTCCGACGACCTTCTGCCAGGGCGGCAGCGTGACGCTGACCGCGAGCGCCGGGACCTCGTACCTCTGGTCGACCGGTGCGACGACGCAGTCGATCAGCGTCAATCAATCGGGCGCGTACACCGTCACCGTCACCGCGGCCAACGGCTGCGCGGCGACTTCGGCCCCGAAGAACGTCACCGTCAATCCGCTCCCGGGGACGACGATCACGGCGAGCGGGCCGACGACGATTTGCGGCGGCGGCTCCGTCACGCTCACCGCGCCGGCTGCTGCTTCGTATCTCTGGTCGACCGGCGAGTCGGCCCAGTCGATCACCGTCTCCACCGCCGGCGACTACACCGTCAGCATGACCAGCACTGCCGGTTGCTCGACGACGTCGGCGCCGGTAACCATAGTGACGCGTCCGTGGCCCACCAAGGCCCCGATGTTCGCCGTTCCCCCGTATGTCTGCCCCAACGGCACGCGCACGTTCACGCTCTTCGAGCCGGATGAATTTCACTCCTACGCCTGGACCGTGACGAACGGCTCGATCAACGGTGCCAGCGACGGCAGCAGCGTCAGCGTGACCGCGGGCCCGGACGGCGACCTGGTCGTCGGGATCACGGCGATCGACGTCAACGGCTGCACGGTCCCGGCGACGATGACGATTCCGATCCGCATGCCGGAGGAAAACATCACGCTTCCCCCCGCCGTCTGCCTCGGCGAGGAGTACGGCGTCGGCGTTCTCGCGGCGTACGGAGAGAGCTATCAATGGAGCGTCGCCGGTCCCGGCACGCTGATTGGCGAAGTCAATTCGTCGCAGCTGTTTCTCAGGTTCGACGGCGCGGGTGACGTCACCCTGACGCTGACCGTCACGTCGGAGAGCGGCTGCTCGCGCGCGTTCAGCACGACGACCCACGTCTATGACATTCCGTCGGTCTCGATCGCGACGCCGCCCACGGCCTGTTCCGCAAACGGCAACACGGCGACCGGCTCCGGCACGGGTGTGACGTCGTACTTCTGGTCGATCACCGGCGGCACGATCACCGGCAGCAGCACCTCGCCGGCCGTGACGTACAACCTGACGTCCTCTCAGGCGACGCTCCGGCTGCTGGGAAGCAACGGCCACTGCTCCAGCTCCACGAGCGTCGTCATCACCAACGGCGACGTTCCTCCCGCCGTCACGGCGAGCGGCACGACCGATCTCTGTCCCAATTCGAGCGTGAGCCTCAACGCTCCGGCGAATCAGACTGCCTATCTCTGGTCGACCGGCGCGACGACGCGCACGATCACCGTCAGTCAGGCGGGCGATTACTCCGTCCAGGTGACGACGCCGGCCGGTTGCACGAAGACCTCGCTGCCAGTGCACGTCACGACGCAGAACATCGCACCGCCGGTCGTCGTGGTCAGCTCGCCGTTCTGCGATACGTCGCAGACCTTCACCACGACGGTCACGAACGGCGCGAACTATCAGACCGTCACGACCTACAGCAACGCCGCCTACCTTTCGAGCACCGGCAACACCACGACGTGGGTCAAACCGTCGGACTCCGGACCGATCTGGGTGGAGGCCGATGCCTACACCGGCACCGGCTGCATCCTCGTCACGCGCATCGATCCGGTACCGCAGTCCATCGCCCCCGACACGACGATCGCCGGGCCGGCCGCTGTTTGCGGCACCTCGACCTTCGTGACGTCGGCCATTCCCGATGCCGGTCCGGGCGCCACGTACACCTGGTCGATCAGCAGCAACGCGGAGATCATCGGCAGCTCGAGCAACGCCAATGTTGCCTGGCGTCCGCACAACTGGGGGAGCAAGGTCACGCTCGACGTCGAGGTGACCAGCGCCGCCGGCTGCTCGCGCGAGGGATTCAAGGATGTCGCGGTGAACATCGTTCCCGACTACCACATGACCACCGCTCCGGTGATCTGCGAGCACACGGTCGGCACCGCGACGGCGCCCGTGATCCCCGGCGCGATTTACGGCTGGGGCCTGAACGGCGCGTCGTGGGTCTCCGGGGCCGGCACGAATTCGATCCAGTTCCTCGCCCCGACGGCCGGAACGTCGTTCAACATCGACCTCGATATCTCGCTGCCGGGCGGATGCCACTACTACGACACGCAATACGTGACGCCGTTGCCGGCTCCTTCAGCGACGGTGACGGCTTCCGGACCGACGACGTTCTGCGCGGGCGGCTCGGTCACTCTGACCGCGCCGAGCGCTACGTCGTATCTCTGGTCGAACGGCGCAACGACGCAGTCGATCAACGTGCCCACATCCGGCACGTTCAGCGTCACAGTCACGAACGCGAGCGGTTGCAGCGCGACCTCAGTGCCGACGACCGTCACCGTGAACGCCAATCCTTCGACGCCTTTGATCACGGCCGATGGTCCGACGACGTTCTGCGCGGGTGGTTCGGTCACGCTGAGTGCGCCGAGTGCAACGTCGTATCTCTGGTCGAACGGCGCAACGACGCAGTCGGTCAACGTGACCACATCCGGCACGTTCAGCGTGACGGTCACGAACGCCAGCGGTTGCAGCGCGACCTCCGCGGCAACGTCCGTCACCGTGAACGCGAATCCGTCGGCGCCGGTGATCACTGCCGATGGACCAACGGCGTTCTGCGCGGGTGGCTCAGTCACTCTGACCGCGCCGAGTGCAGCTGGTTATCTCTGGTCGAATGGCGCAACGACACAATCGATCAACGTGACAACCTCGGGCACGTTCAGCGTGACAGTCACGAACGCGAGCGGTTGCAGCGCGACCTCGGCGCCGATGGCCGTCACCGCGAACGCCAATCCGTCGACGCCAGTGATCACTGCCGATGGACCAACGGCGTTCTGCGCGGGTGCCTCGGTCACGCTGAGTGCGCCGAGTGCAACGTCGTATCTCTGGTCGAATGGCGCAACGACGCAGTCGATCAACGTGCCCACATCCGGCACGTTCAGCGTGACAGTCACGAACGCGAGCGGTTGTAGCGCGACCTCGGCGGCGGCGACCGTCACCGTGAATGCGAATCCTTCGACGCCTGTGATCACTGCCGATGGCGCGACGACGTTCTGCGCCGGGGGCTCAGTCACTCTGACCGCTCCGAGCGCTGTGTCATATCTCTGGTCGAATGGCGCGACGACGCAGTCGATCAACGTTACGACCTCGGGCACGTTCAGCGTGACCGTCACGAACGCGAGCGGCTGCAGCGCGACCTCGGCAGCCACCGCCGTCACGGTCAACGCGGCACCTGCAACTCCGGTGATCACCGCCGGCGGCCCAACGACGTTCTGCGCCGGCGGTTCGGTCACGCTGACCGCGCCGAGTGCAGCTGGTTATCTCTGGTCGAATGGCGCGACGACGCAGTCGATCAACGTCACGACCTCGGGCACTTACAGCGTGACCGTCACAAACGCGAGCGGTTGCAGCGCGACGTCGGCGTCGACGACCGTCACGGTCAACGCGGCACCCACAACTCCGACGATCACCGCCGGTGGCTCGACGACGTTCTGCGCGGGCGGCTCAGTGACGCTCACCGCGTCGAGTGCGGGTTCTTACCTCTGGTCGAATGGCGCAACAACGCAGTCGATCAACGTGACGACCTCCGGCACGTTCAGTGTGACCGTCACGAACGCGAGCGGCTGCAGCGCGACCTCGGCGGCCACGACGGTCACCGTGAATGCGAATCCGTCGACACCGGTGATCACCGCTGATGGTCCGACGACGTTCTGCGCGGGTGGCTCAGTCACTCTGACCGCGCCGAGTGCAACGTCATATCTCTGGTCGAACGGTGCAACGACGCAGTCGATCAACGTCACGACCTCGGGCACGTTCAGCGTGACCGTCACGAACGCGAGCGGTTGCAGCGCGACCTCGGCAGCCACGACGGTCACTGTCAACGCCGTACCCGCAACTCCGACGATCACTGCCGGCGGTCCGACGACATTCTGTGCCGGCGGCTCGGTCACCCTCACCGCGTCGAGTGCACCTTCGTATCTCTGGTCGAACGGTGCGACGACGCAGTCGATCAACGTCACGACCTCTGGCAGCTACAGCGTGACGGTCACCAACGCCGGCGGTTGCGGGGCGACCTCGGCCATCACGCCTGTCACGGTCAATGCGAAGCCGGCAACTCCGGTCATCACGCCGAGCGGCCCGACGACGTTCTGCGTGGGCGGCTCGGTCACGCTTACGGCACCGGCCGGCTACACCTACTCGTGGTCGAACGGCGCGACGACGCAATCGATCAACGTCACCACGTCCGGCACGTTCAGCGTGACGGTCTCGAATGCCGGCTGCAGCACGACTTCGGCGGCAACCAGCGTCACGGTGAACGCGAACCCGGCAACTCCGGTCATCACGCCGAACGGCTCGACGACATTCTGCGCAGGCGGCTCGGTCACTCTCACCGCGTCGAGCGCACCTTCGTATCTCTGGTCGACCGGCGCGACGACGCAGGCGATCAACGTCACGACCTCGGGCGCATACAGCGTGACTGTGACGAACGCCAGTGGCTGCTCCACGACATCGGCGGCAACGACGGTCACGGTGAACGCGAAACCCGCAACTCCGGTCATCACCCCGAGCGGCTCGACCGCGATCTGTCCCGGCTCGAGCGTCACGCTCACAGCGCCTGCCGGTTACACCTATCACTGGTCGAACGGTCCGACGACGCAGTCGATCAACGTCACGAGCGCCGGCAGCTACAGCGTCACCGTGACGAACGCCAGCGGTTGCTCCACGGCCTCGGCAGCGACGGCGGTCACCATGAAGACCACGACCTCGCTTTCGCAGCCGGGGAACAAGACCATCGCACGGAACGCGACCACCACGTTCACCGTCACGGCCTCCGGAACGAACCTGACCTACCAGTGGTACGAAGGGACGGCGGGCAACACGAATAGCCCGCTCGGCACGTCGGCCACCCAGTCGGTCGGCCCGTACAACAGGAAGGGGACCTTCCCCTTCTGGGTACGCGTGACCGGCGACTGCGGCGTCGCGAGCAGCAACACCATCAATTTGAACGTCAATTAGTTGACGATCCGGGGCGCGGCGGATTTCCGCCGCGCTCCGGAGGCATGCCGACGATCTCCATCAGCCGCTCGGGCCGCGACAAGCCGCGGAATCCGTACTGCTCGTACAGGCCGTGCGCGTCGCGCGTGACGAGCAGCCAGCGCCGGACGCGTTGCAGATCGGGATGCTCGCGGATGGCCTCCATCAGCAGCTTCGACAGGCCGCGACCGCGGTGCGACGGCAGGACGAAGACGTCGGCGAGGTAGGCGAGCGAGACGTAGTCGGTGATCACGCGGGCGAAACCGGCCTGCCGCCCGGCGTCGTCGAACACGGCGAAGCAGAGCGAGTTGGCGATCGCCTGCTCGACCCGCTCGCGCGCGATGCCGAGGGACCAGTAGGCATCCTGCGAAAGGAAGCGGTGGATCGTGTCGACGTCGAAGCGCGATTTGTCGGTGGTGACGTGTGGCATCGGATGCTCCTTTAAACGGCGGCGGCGGCCGCGGGTGTGAGCTCTTCTCCTTCGCGCAGCGACTCCAGCACGCGCAGCGCCGATTCGAGCTCGCCGACGGACGACGGCGCGCCGATGCTGATGCGGATGGCGTTCGGCACCTCCTTCGTCATCGCGAACTGAGCGGCCGTCGCCACGCCGACGCCGCGCGCGCGGGCCGCGGCGGCGAAGCTCTCGCTGGTCCAGCGCGGCGGGAGCGGAATCCAGAGATGCGGCGAGCGCTCGTCGGAACTGCCGGCGTGACGCCCGAGGATTTTGCGGGCGGCGCGCGAGCGGACGGCGATCGCGTCGCGGCGTTCCGCGGCCAGGCGCGCGGCCGTCCCGTCCTCGATCGCGCTCGCGGCGATCTCCGCGACGACGGGGGAGGTGAAGAGCGTGCTCGCGTTGAGCAGCGACTCGAGGCGCGGGATCAGCGGTTGCGGCGCGAGGAGGTACCCGATGCGCAGCGCCGGCGCGGTGCTCTTTCCCATGCCGGTGATGAAAATGCCGGGCACGTGCGACGTGAGCGCCGGCCGCGCATCCTCGGCGAGAAAGCCGTAGACGTCATCCTCGACGACCGTCAATCCGTGCCGCTCGGCGACCGCCGCGAGATCGCGCCGCCGCTTCTCCGGCATCACCGAGCCGGTCGGATTCTGCAGCGTCGGCGTGATGTAGACGACCTTCGCGCCGCGCTTTCGCGCCGCCTTTTCCAACGCGTCGGGGAGCATGCCGTGGCGATCGATGGCGACTCCTTCGACGCGGACGCGCAACATCTCCGCCGTCGATCTCACCCAGTGATACGTGACCTCCTCGGTGAGCACGATGTCGCCCGGCTCGAGGAGCGCGGCGAAGGAGAGGAGGATGCCTTGCTGCGCGCCGGCGGTGACGATGATGCGCGATGCGTGGGCGTCGCTCCGCGCGCGCTGGATCCACGACGCTCCCGCCGCGCGATGCCGCTCGGTTCCCGCGCCGATGCCGTACGGGAGCGTCAGCGCCGCGCCGATGCGCGCGGCGAGCGCCGCGGTCATGAGCGGCGATCCGCCGTGGATGACGTTGGTCGAGAGATCGATCATCGTCGCCTTGTCGCGCCGCTCGCGCACGAAGCTGCCGCGGCCGACCGTCGATTCGACGAGCCCCCGCTCCGCCGCCTCGTTGTAGGCGCGGGTGACGGTGACGACCGTGATGCCGAGGCGGCCGGCCAGCTCGCGCTGGGTCGGGAGGCGGGAGCCCGGCAGGAGGAGCCCTCCCTCGACGTCGCGCTGCAACTGATCGGCGATCCGCCGATACAATGGTCCATCGGATTGTGACATTCGTGGTGTCCAGATTGTCATAGCCCAATGATAACGCTTGGAGTAGTACAATCAAAGCCATGAAGATCCACGACGAGAGCCTCCTCGATTTCGCTCACCGCCACGCCGTCGATTTCCTCTCCGCCCTTCCCGAGCGCCACGTCGGGGCCCGCGCCACGCGTGACGAGCTCCTCGGCGCGCTCGGCGTGCCGCTGTCCGACGAAGGCGAAGCGCCGCAGGCAGTCCTCGAGTCGCTCGCCTCGCAGGCGGAGCGGGGGACGGTCGGGATGGCCGGCCCGCGCTACTTCGGCTTCGTCATCGGCGGCTCGCTGCCGGTCACCGTCGCCGCGGACTGGATGACGAGCGCCTGGGATCAGAACTCCGGGATCTTCGTCACCTCGCCGCTCATCTCCGTGGCCGAGGAAGTCGCCAGCGGCTGGATCCTCGACCTGTTCGGGCTGCCGGAGACCGGCAGCGTCGGCTTCGTCACCGGTTGCCAGATGGCGAACTTCACCTGTCTCGCGGCGGCGCGCAACTCGGTGCTGCGCAACGCAGGCTGGAACGTCGAAGAGGATGGCCTGGCAGGCGCGCCGCGCGTGAACATCGTCGTCAGTGCCGAGGCGCACGTCACGATTCACACGGCACTGCGGATGCTCGGATTCGGGACGCAGTCGATGATCGCGGTCCCGACCGACGAGCAGGGGAGGATGAACGCCGCGGAGCTGGCGCGCCTGGTCGAGCACCTCGCCGGTCCGACGATCATCTGCGCGCAGGCGGGGAACGTGAACAGCGGTGCGGTCGATCCGCTCCGCCGCATCGCGGAGATCGCTCGCGAGCGCGAGGCGTGGATGCACGTCGACGGCGCCTTCGGACTCTGGGCCGCGGCGAGTGCCGATCGGAAGCATCTCGTCGACGGAGTGGAGCTGGCCGACTCCTGGGCCACCGACGCGCACAAGTGGCTCAACGTGCCGTACGACAGCGGGCTGGCGATCACGCGCCATTCCGCTTCGCATCGCGCATCGATGAGCGTGAAGGCGGAGTACATCGAGCACACCGCCGGCGCGGAGCGCGATCCGTTCGAGTACGTGCCGGAGTTCTCGCGCCGCGCGCGCGGCATCCCGGTTTACGCGGCGTTGCGCACGCTCGGACGGCGCGGAGTCGAGGCGCTCGTCGATCGCTGCTGTGCCCGCGCGCGGCAGTTCGCGGAGCTGCTGTCAAAGGATTCGGCCGTGAAGGTGCTGAACGACGTCGTGCTGAATCAGGTCCTCGTCCGCTTCAACGATGACGATGCCGCGACGCGCGAGGTCATCACGCGCGTGCAACGCGACGGGACGTGCTGGCTCGGAGGCACGACGTGGCACGGTGTGGCCGCGATGCGGATCTCGGTGAGCAACTGGGCGACGAGCGAGGAAGATGTGGAGAAGTCGGTGGCCGCGATTCTTCGGGCGGTCTAAACCCGCGCCACTTCCCGCACGCACGTCTCCAGCACCACCGGGTCATCGGTCGTCTGCATCACGCGCACGCTTCCTTCCGACACGTGCCGGTGCACGTTCGCGGTGTCGGCGCTGAGCACGACGACGTTCGGCAGCTCCGCGCCATTCTCTGCCTGCAGAAACGCGAGCGCGCCGTAGCCGCTGTGGCGCGGGATGTCGGCGTCGATGACGATGGCGTCGTACGTCCCGTTTTCGAGGAGACCGATCGCGTCCCATCCATCGGTGGCGCAATCGACGTCCATCCGCAGGCGGTGCCCCGCGCTCTCGACGGCGGTGGTGATGAGCGGATTGTTTTCGACGACGAGAAGTCTCATGAGGGACCGCAATCTATGTCCCGATGCGGGCCCGAGCAAGCTGAGCCGCTTACTCTTTCAGGGCCCGCGCGACGCGCGCCAGGAGCACGCTGTTCTTCACCGGCTTGTGGATGAAATCGACCGCGCCGATGGAGAGCGCACGGATCTCCGGCTCCTCGCCCGGCAGGCCTGAGATCACGATGGCTGGAACGTTCATGCCCTTCTCGCGGACCGCCTGCAGGAGGCTGTGGCCGTCGATGAACGGAAGGTCGATGTCGAGCAGCATCAGGTCGACATGCTCGCGCCCGAGGATCATCAGTGCCTCCGCGCCATCCTCGGCGACGAGCACGGCGTAGCCGGCGGTCGAGAGCACGGCGTTGGCGAGATCGCGATTGAGCTGATTGTCCTCGACGACCAGCACGCTCTTGCGGCCGTTCGCTTCATCGGGTTCCGGCGTCGTGCGGCGCGAGCGCATGGCGGCGATCTCTCGCTGCAGTTTCTGCGTCTCGGTGTCGGGATTGACGCCGAGCTCGCGCTTGAGCGAGCGGGCCAGGATGTCGTACTGCTGCAGCGCGTTGACCGGATCGCCGCTCTGCGCGTAGAGCTTCATCAGCGCGCGGTGCACCGGCTCCTGCAGCGGATCGACGCGCAGCGAGTGCTGGGCGACGGAGATCGCTTCGTCGATTGCTTCCCGGCGCGTGAGAAGGTCAAGCAGTTGACTATGTGCCCGGAGAGACATCCGATGGAGCCGGTCGCGCTCGCCAAGGATCCATTGATCGTACCGATCCTCATCGAGCTCGAAACCTTCCAGGAAGTCGCCCTTATATCTGTCGATGGCCTGCTTCAGCGATTCCTCGGCTCCGCTGGCGACGCCCGCCTCGAACTCCACGACGTCGCACGAGACCGTCTGCGCATCGAGCGCCAGGAAATCGTTCTCCTCGACCAGCAGCGGATCGTCGCCCGCGATCGCCTTCAACTCGCGGCGAAGCGTGGAGAGCATCTGCCGCAGGCTCTGCCGCGCCTGCTCCGGCCCGAAGCTTCCCCAAAGCAGCGCCGCGATTTTGTCGCGCGAAACGAGCTGCGCCGGCCGGACTGCCAGGTACGCCAGCAGAGCCTGCGCTTTCTTCGCCGAGATCGTGACCAGATTACTCCCGGCGATCAATCGAAAATCGCCGAGCAATTCCAGACGCAAAGTTGTCATTCGCGATTTGATTATCTCAGGTTCAACTATGCTGCGACAGGGAGATAGCGCATGCCGGAGAGTGCGATGCAGGACGATCCGGGGCTCGACAAGAGGCTCCGCCAGACCATCAGCGATCAGAACTGGCGCGAGCTGCGCGACACGCTGACCGAGCTTCACGCCTCCGACGTAGCCGACCTCATCATTGCCCTTCCGGCCGAGGAAGAGGCGTTCGTCTTTCGCGTGCTGCCGAAAGAAAGTGCAGCCGAGGTCTTTTCGTACCTGCCGCCCGACCATCAGGAAGGGCTGATCGAATCGCTGTCGAACGAACAGGTGCGCACGGTCCTCGAGGGGATGAGCCCCGACGACCGCACGCGTCTCCTCGAAGAGATGCCGGCGGAAGTGACGCGCCGGCTGCTCGCCACGCTTTCACCCGACGAGCTGCGAAGCGCGCGAGCGCTCCTCGGATATCCGGAAGAGACCGCCGGACGTTACATGTCGCCGCGCTACGTGACGATTCGTCCGGAGATGACGGCGCAGGAAGCGATCGATCACATCCGCCGCACGGGACGCGAGAAGGAGACGGTGAACGTCGTCTACATCGTCGACGCGCGCGGGATGCTGGTCGAGGACATGAGGCTCAGCTCACTCGTGCTCGCCGATCCGCAGACAAAAGTCGTCGACATCGACGATCCGCCGCTGGTCTTCGTGGAAGCGCACGAGGATCGCGAGGAAGTGCTGAAGATGTTCGAGAAGTACGACCGGATGGCGCTGCCCGTCACCGATTCGGTCGGCCACATGCTCGGCGTCATCACGGTCGACGACGTGCTCGACGTCGCGGAACAGGAAGCGACCGAGGACATCCAGAAACTGGGCGGCATGGAGGCCCTCGACGCGCCGTATCTGAATGTCGACGTCTGGTCGATGATCCGCAAACGGGCCGGCTGGCTCTCCGCGCTTTTCCTCGGCGAGATGCTGACGGCGACGGCGATGAGCTACTTCGAAGGAGAGATCGCGCACGCCGTCGTGCTGGCGCTCTTCGTGCCGCTGATCATTTCCAGCGGCGGCAATTCGGGATCGCAGGCGACGTCGCTGATCATCCGCTCGCTGGCGCTTCGCGAGCTGCGCCTACGCGACTGGTTCCGCGTCTTCCGCCGCGAGCTGGTCTCCGGCCTCTTCCTCGGCAGCCTTCTTGGCTTCATCGGCTTCTTCCGCATCGTGATGTGGGAGCGCCTGCACCTGACCGAGTACGGCGTCCACTACATGCTCGTCGCCGCGACGGTCTGGATCGCGCTGATCGGCGTGGTGACGTTCGGCACGCTCGCCGGCAGCATGCTGCCGTTCGTGTTGCGCCGCCTCGGATTCGATCCCGCCACGAGCTCCGCGCCGTTCGTCGCCACGCTCGTCGATGTGACCGGGTTGTGCATCTACTTCACGGTCGCGCTGCTGATCCTGCGCGGCACGCTGCTGTAGTTAGTTGCCCTTCTCTCCCGCTGTTCGGGGGAGAAGGTGCCGCAGGCGGATGAGGGGGCTTCGCGGAGCGGCCCGCGCGGCGGCAAGCCGCCGCACTCCACGGCGGCAGCGAGCTGCCGCACTCCAACTCACCCCGTCGCGGCCTGCGTATTGGGCACTTCGTCGAGACCGAGGAACACGCGCACTTTGTCGAGTTGCGAGTCGATGTCCGCTTCGCCGATCTCGATCAGCCGTTTCGTGTAGTGCGGCTCGAACATCAGGAGCGACACGAAGTCGGGCGACTCGGTCTGTTTTGCGCCGAGGGCGCGGGTGGCGAGCTTGATGCTGCGGGGCAGGTATTGCTCGTATTCGGCGGCCAGCTTGCCGAGGTCCTGTTGCGGGCGGAGGACGAGCAGCTCGATCGGGCGAAGGCCGTCGCGCTCGCCCGGCTCGATCAGGCGCAGCAGCTCGCTCATCCGTTCCATGCGCGCCACGTCTTCATCGATCACGTCGAGGAAGATCGCGTTCACGAGTTGATTGAGGATCTGCGCCGCGGGCGGGTAGCCGAGGACGGTCGGTGTCGAGGCTTCGGCGAACGTCCGCTGATATCCGGTCGACATCGCGATCACCCGCGAAGCGCCGAGCTGCACGGCGTGCGAGAGCGGTGCGGCGAGACGGATGCCACCATCGCCGTGCCACTCCGTTCCGATGCGCACGGCGGGAAAGACGAACGGCAGCGCCGCGGATGCCAGCACGTGTTCGAGCGTCAGCTCCGTTGCCACCGCCCGCCGGTTCGGGTCAGCGAAGATGTCGTCGGAGCGGCCCTGCACCCAGCGGACGCTCTGACCCGTGTTGTAGTCGAGCGTCATCAGTGCGACCGAATGGAGCAGCCCGCGCTCGATATTGCGGGCGACGCCGCGGATCGGACTGCCGGGCTTCGTGTGGAGAATCCGGGTCAGCAGGTCGCGCAGCGGAGAGGTGTCGACCACGCCGCGCGGCCGGCTCCAGCGTTTCTTCGGGAGGATCGACGCCAGCACCGACCGGAACGGCAGCAGGCTCCGGAAATCGAAGCGGAAGATGTGCCTGCATTCCAGCTCGCACCAGAGGTCGCGCAGGGCGTCGGTCTTCTCCTGCAGCGTTCCTTCGTGCGCGGCGAGAAACATGGCGTTGATGGCGCCGGCCGAGACGCCGGTGATGATCTGAAACCGGAGGTGAGGAAAGTGTCTGGCGATCCCGCGCAGCAATCCGACCTGGTAGGCGGCCCGTGCGCCCCCGCCGGTCAGCATGACCGCGAGATCGCCGCCTCGTCGCGTTTCAATCGAGGTGACAGTCATCGCAGCTGGGCCATTGCGAACGTTTTGCCAAGCCAGGAAGCTCTAAGCTCCAAGCTGTAAGCTCTAAGGGAGAAACGAGGGCGCGCGCGTCTTGGCTCACGCGATCTTCTTAGAGCTTAGAGCTAAGAGCTAAGCGCTGATTTATGCGGATCGCGGTCATCGGAGGAGGCATCAACGGCGCGGGCATCACGTGGGAGCTCGCGCGGAAGGATTACGACGTGGTCCTTTTCGAGAAGGGGATCTGCGGCGCGCAGACCTCCTCAGCGACGACGAAGATGATCCACGGCGGCGTCCGATACCTCGAGGGGCTGCACCTCGGACTGGTGCACGAGGCGTTGCGCGATCGGGCCTGGCTGCTGCGCAACCTGCCGCAGCTCGTGCATCCGATGGAGATCGTGCTGCCGGTCTACTCCGACAGTCCGCGCAGCCGGCTCGAGATCCGGATCGGGCTGACGCTCTACGACCTGCTCGCCGGACGGCAGAACATCGCGCGGCATCATTCGCTGTCAAAAGAGGAGATCCTGGCGCGCGCGCCGCTGACTCCGCACCAGCTGCGCGGCGGCTTCTCGTACTGGGACGCGCAGGTCGACGACAACGCGCTGGTGCGCACCGTGATCGGCTCCGCGGCGCGCGATGGCGCGACGATCCGCGAGCAGACGGAAGTGACCGGGCTGCAACGCGATGGCGAAGAGTGGATCGTGACCACGCCGCATGATTCGTCGCGCTTCGACATGATCATCAACGCCGCCGGGCCGTGGATGAACGAGCTGCTCCAGCGGAACGGTATCCGCGCGCGCTACCGGCTCTCGCTCGTGCGCGGCAGTCATCTGATCCTGAAGCAACGGGTGAGCGATTACGGATTGCTGCTGCAGTCGGCGGCCGATCGCCGCGTCTTCTTCGTGTTGCCGTGGAAGGAGACGACGCTCGTCGGGACGACGGAGGTCGTGCAGCACGAGCCACCCGATCGCGTACACGCGTCGGCCGAGGAGATCGATTATCTGCTCGGGCGCTTCAATCGCTACTTCCGCGAGAAGCTGACGCTCGATGGCATCGAGTCGACGTTCGCCGGCGTGCGGCCGCTCGTCGGCCGGGCCGCGAATCCGAGCGCGATCGGACGCGAGTACCGCGTGATCCGCCGCGAGAATCTGATCAACGTGTTCGGCGGAAAGATGACGACGTTCATGTCGCTCGCGAGGCGGGTCAGTCTGCGCGTCGACAATTACTTCGGCCAGGTGAGAAGCGCGCGGGAGCCGCGTTTTGCGGTTTAATCGCCGCCATGTACGTTGCTCCGCTCGACGATTCCCAGAAACGCCCGCGACTTCCGCGCACGCTCGACGCCGTCGAGGTCCGCATCCTCGGCAGTCTCGCCGAGAAGCAGCTCACGACGCCGGAGTACTACCCGCTGACGCTCAACGCGCTCGTGGCGGCGTGCAATCAGAAGTCGAATCGCGAGCCGGTGATGGAGCTGTCGGAGAACGAAGTGCAGCGCGCGCTCGACCGGCTGCAGGACGAGAAGCTGGTCTGGAAGGTGATGGGCGGCCGCGCCGTGCGCTTCGATCACAACATGGATGCGCTGTGGCACATCGACCGGCAGTCGAAGGCGCTGCTGACGCTGCTCTTTCTCCGCGGACCGCAGACCGCGGGCGAGATGCGTGGACGGAGCGATCGCCTCCATTCGTTCGAAAGCGTGGCCGAGGCCGAGTCGAAGCTGCAGGAGATGGCCGCGCATCCCGAGCCGCTCGTCCGCCAACTGCCGCGCCGGCCGGGCCAGAAGGAAGAGCGCTGGGCACACACCGCGGGCGGGCTGGTGGTCGAAGAGCTGGTGACCGAATCGGTGGCCGAAGCACGAGAGCCGTTGTCGGCCCGCGTGCTCCGGCTCGAGGAACAGGTCGCGGAGCTCAGTGCCGAGCTTCGGGCTTTGAAAGAGAAGCTGGGCGAGTGAATCGCAACCTTCCGAACAGATACACGCCCTGCGGCTTGTGTCCGTAGCGGCTGCGCAGCGAGCTCGTTTTCGTGTGGTAGTCGGCGTTCGCGCCGAGGCCCGCGCGCATTTGCTGGCGGGCGATGACGTCGAAGATGTAGCCGACCGTGACGTGCGTCCGATTGTCGAACTGCTCGGCGCGTCCCATGACGACGTGGCGTCCGTGATGCGCGGTCGCCTCTGCGCCGTACGCGTTGCGCGAGCCGCGGCGTGTCCAGAGGCCGGAGAGCGCGACGCGCGAAGTCGTCCACGACGCCGATGCGCTGGTCACTTTCTCCTTCGCATCGCCGAGGACGCCGTGCGAGAGCTGCAGGGCGACGTGTGGCGCGGGTGTGAAGATCGCGCGCGCCGACCAGGAATCGATCGAGCCGTCTTCGAGCGACGTGTGGCGATCGAAGGTCACCGCCTCGTGGAACACGCTGCCATCGAGCTGAAACGCTTCGGTGTGAACGCCGGCGGCGATCACGCGCGTCGCGTGCCGCCAGCCGTCCGACACGTCGTAGGTGAACGGCGCCTCCGCGAATTCGGCCGATGACGCGCGCCGCTCGAACGGCTCCGGTCCGAGCGGCGCTTCGCCGACCGGCGCAACGTAGAAGTGCAGCGCGCGGAATCGGACGTCGAGCGCCGCTTCGCCGAGGAGATCGTGCGCTCGCATGGAATCAATGAGCGGACCGCCGCTCTCCGTCGATACGTATTGCAGGAGTTGCGGATAGCCGGTGCGTTTGATGGTGAGCGGCTCGAGCGAGCCGCGGACGCGGAACGTCAGCGCGCCGCGGGTCACGCCGGCGGTGAACCAGTTTGTGGAGAAGGCTTCGCTTCGCGGATTGGCGGGGCCGCTCTCGCTGACATGAGTCGCGAAGACGGCTCCTTCGAAGAACGGCTGTCCGAAGGCGAGGGTGGGGAGAAAAAGAAAAAGCGCGGCAAGCGTTTTCATTCTTGCCGCGCCGGTGCAAGAAACGGGCGCGCGGCGCGGGGCGCGAGGCGCAGTGCTTTCACTCGCGCCCCGCGCCTCGCGCCTTCGCGCCCGATTTTTACTTCGCGAAAACCAGATCGACCGGCGTGATCTTCACGTTCTCCGGCTTGATGTTCAGTTTGTACGCGCCGATCACTTTGTCCTCTTCCGCGAGCTGCGGTTTCGGGGCTTCGTACTTAATCGATGACGGCTCGTCCTTCAGCAGTTGATCGCGCAATCCTTCCGCGTCTTTCGTGATGTAGACCAGCGAGAGGTTCTTCGCCGAGAGGTACTTCCTGATCGCCGCGTTCACGTCGGCGCGCGTCAGCTTCGCGTACTGCGAGCGCATGTAGTCGGTGTACTCGGGGATGCCGAACCACCACGAATCGAGCGCGTATCCGAGGCGCGCGTCCTGCGTGGCGGTGATCAGGTAGGTGTTCTTCATCAGATAGTCGCGCGTCGTCTCGAAGTCATCCTGCGAGAGGCCGTTGTCGATCAGCTTCTGCAGCTCGTACAGCGCGATGCGCGTCGCCATGTGCGCGTTGGCCGGGACGACGGGACGGATCCAGATCTCGAACGCCTGCGAGCGGCGGGCGATGTTCGGGCTGGGGAAGAACTGCGCGCCCGGACTGGTGAAGAATTCGATGTAGGCGTAGTCGCCGTAATTGAGGCCGCGGATCTCGCGGATGCGGTTGTAGAGCTGGCCGCTCGACGCGCGGTGCTCGCCGAGCCAGGCACGCGCGAGGTTCAACGCCGCGAAATCGGCGCTGTCGCGCGTGACCGGAATCGGGAATCCCATCGAGATCGCCGTAGCCCGCGTGTCCTTCTGCACGATCTCCACTTCGAGCCCCTGCGGCTGATGACCTTCGATCGCGGCGAGCGATTTCTTTCCCTCGACCGTCGCCGCGCCGGCCGGCAGCCCGGCGAGATCGTTCTGCAATTGCGCGAGCATCGCGTCGGAGTAATCGCCGGAGATGCCGATGACGAGATTGCCGCGCGTGTAGTTGGCGGCGGCGAATTTCCTGACGTCATCGACGGTGATCGCTTCGATCCCGGCGACCGTGCCGAGGGTCGGATGCGCGTACGAGCTGCCGGGGAAGAGATTCAGCTGCAGGCGCTCTTTCCCGAGCTCTTCTTCGTTGTTGTTGCGGAGGTCCTGCTTGAGGAAATTGAGCTGCGCTTCCTTGAGGCGCTGGAAATCCTCGTCGCGATAGCCGGGCGTCAGCAGCGTCGGCAGCACGACGTCGAAGAATTTCTTCCAGTTGTCCTTGTGGATCGAGCCGGTGAAGGTCGTCATGTCCTTGTCGACCTGCGACCTCCAGCGGCCGGCGACGGGATAGAGCGCGCGATTGATCTCCGAGGTCGTCATCGACTTCGAGCCGGCCTCGGTGATCATCGCGGCGGCTAGCTCGGCCAGCCCTTCCTTGCCGGCCGGATCGCTCGACGAGCCGGCGTTGAAGAGCAGCTTCACCTCGATCTGCGGGAGCACCGAGTGCTGCTTCACGACGCGCTGATCGGCGGTGCTGTTCTTCGACGAGCCGCTGGAGAACGACGACATCATCGGCGCGGTCTCGATCCCTGCCGGTAGCGGATCCTTCGACAGCGTCGTGACGACGAGCGCGTTGTCGGTGAAGTACTTCTTCGACGTGTTCTGGATGTCGGCCGGCGTCAGCGCGGCGAGCTGGCGATAGTAGTTGTTGACCGTGCCGTACGACCGGTTGAAGTGGACAAAGGATGCGAGCGTGGCGGCGATGGCCTGCGTGGTGTCGAGGGAGCGGACGAACCCATAGCGCGCGTTCGATTTCGCGTCATTGACGCGCTGCGCCGGCTCGGCCTTGTCGCGCAATTTCGCGAACGCCTCGAGCATCGCGTCGCGGACGGCGATCGCGTCCTTCGGATCCTTCACGCGGGCGAAGATCGTGTAGAGCGAGGGATCGACGCGCGAGTCATTGAAGACGAAGAGCTGATCGACCTTCTGCTCCTGCTCGACGATCCGCTTGTAGAGATCGGAGGTCTCGCCGAACTCGAGGTCGAGAGCGATGTCGAGAGCCGGCAGCTCGTTCGAGTGTTCGTCGAAGCCGGGAACGCGGAACGCCACCGTGACCCAGGGCAGCGTCTGCGACGGCCAGGGGACGTGGGCGTAAATCGCCTTCTGCTGCGCCGGCTCGGCGGGGATGTTCGCCTTGAACGTGCCGGGCTTCCAGTCGCCCCAGTATTTCTCGACCAGCGGGATGACCTTTGCCGGATCGACGTCGCCGGCGACGATCACCGTGACGTTCTGCGGCCGGTACCAGCGATTGAAAAATTCGCGCGAGTAGTCGTACTGGTTCGGCATGTCCTCGATGTCTTTGATGAAGCCCATCGTGGTGTGCTTGTACGTGTGCGTGGTGAACGCCGCGTCGCGCTGCACTTCGAGGATCTTGCGGATCGGACTGGCGGAGTTCTTGTTGTATTCGCCGAGCACTGCGCGCGATTCGGTCTTGAAAACTTCGGGGGAGTAGCTGAGGTGCTTGAAGCGATCGGCCTCGATCTCCAGGATCTTCGGCAGATCCTCCTTCGCGAACGTCGTGTGGTAGTTCGTGAAGTCGTCGCTGGTGAACGCGTTCTGCCGCGCGCCGGCCTTCTGGATGATCGCGCCGTACTTCTCCGGCGGATAGTCGGGCGTGCCGCGGAACATGATGTGCTCGAAGAAATGAGCGAAGCCCGATTTGCCGGGCTCGACCTCGTTGCGCGACCCGGTCTGCACCGGGATCTGCAACGAAACGATGTTCGGGAATCCGGTCGGCACGACGATGACCTTCAGCCCGTTGGCCAGCGTCTTCTCCGTCGCATGAAACGGCAGGATGTCCTCGCCGCCCGCGGCCGTGGTCTTCTTCTTCGCCGCCGGCGCACCGATGGCCAGCACCGCCGTCAGCAGGACGCACGTGGTGAGGAGCGTTCGTAAACGAAGCATGGGGTCTCCTTGTTTTTGAAGGTTGCTGGGTTACTAGGTTGCTGGGTTGCTCGGTGAGCTACTCAGTAACCGAGCAACTCAGCAACTGAGCAACCGTTTCTAAACGGCCGTTTCCTCATCCGGCAAAATCGGCCCCTCTTTGAGGTCCTCGCGGATGATGAGATCGAGGAAGAGCTCGCGGACGCCGTTCTGGCCCTGTTCGCTGAAGACGCGGCGGACGTGCTTCGGTTCGAGTTGGATGCCGGTCATCGCCTCGAGGTACTGGCAGAAGACCTTGGCTCGCGACCGGAACGAGATGATGAGAATGAGGAGAAGGACCGTCGCGAACGTCAGTGGCATCCACAACATTAAGGGCATGTGAGAAATCGTATAACAGGTGGCGCGGGCGGTAGCAGATGGCGGCGGTAGCGCGTACACTTTCCATCAGTGCCGAAAGCTCTCTTTTATACCGGAACGGCGTTCTGCCTCTTTCTCGCGCTGACCAGCGCGGTGGAGTCGAGCCGCCAGCTGCAGACCGGCGTGGTCAGCCTGATCGCGCTGCACGGTTTCCCGCTCCGGCTGGCGACGAGCGCGCCGTGGGCGATCGTCGTGGCGCTGCTCGCCGGCATGGCCACGGCGGCGATCTTTCTCCGGATGGCGGCACTCCTCGCGGCGCGCAATCTCTTCGCCGCGTTTCTGGCGCTCTTCTCCGTCGGCGGCGCGGTGACGTCGCTGACCTGGCTGCTCCTGCTGCAGGCGCGGATGATCCCGATGCTGCGCGGCAGCGGTGCGGCATTGCAGTCGCTGTCGGAGATGCACTTCGCGGCGGTGATGATGCTCGGCTACTTCATCTCGCTCTCGATGCTCGCGCTGCGTCCGTACTTCCGGATCCAGGCCAGCCGCGTGCTGTCGGCGCTCGTCTTCTTCCCGCTTCCGCTCTTCCTGCTGATGCTGATGCAGGAGCTCTTCACGAAGACCTCGCCCGCGCCGCTGCCGGCGAGCAGTCCCGCGTCGCTCGTGTTCCTGGCCGTGTTGGCGATCCTCTTCTTCTCGATCTCCGTGCACTGCATCCGCCATCGGCATCTCTTCATCGAGATGACGAACCTCCGCGAGCTGCTCGACACGCGCGTCGATCCGACCGCGCGGGGCGGCGGGCGGCGGACCATCGGCGGCGTGGCCTTCGACGTGTAGGACAGGCGCCCTCGCCTGTCTGGCCTTCCTCCCGAGCTCGGACAGGCGAGGGCGCCTGTCCTACACACATCACCGGCAGATCGGTGCCGCGGTCGCGCGCGAGACGTTCCACGAGCGCCAGTCACCCGTGAACTTCCGTCCCGTGCAGGCCCGTTCCGGCAGCGCCTGCGCGAGCGCGGGCACGGCGTCGTCGCTGAGCGAGGTGAGATATTCGCCGTCCGGCGCGCGGAAGCCGCCGGTTTTCCTCGGCTCCATGTTCGTGCGCACGATGAGGTCGTCGGGATTGATGGCGTGCAGCACGATCACCACGGCGAGCCCGCTGACGATCGCGCCGAGGAAGAACTTCTGGCGGTGTCCGGTCAGCACCGTGGCCGCGAACCACGCCAGCAGCAACGCGAGCAGGAAGAGAAACGCGGTCGTGTAGACGCGCAGCTCCGTCAGTCCGAACTCGCCGACGTAGAGCTGCATGCGGCGATAGGCGGAGACGAGCATCACCGACACGAGCAGCACCTGCACGAGCGCGAGGACGCGGAAGAGCCGCTGGCCGCTCCGCTCGATGAGCCACTCGGCGAAGAGGAGCATCGGCAGCACGATCGCCGCGACCGTGACGAGCTCGAAGAAGCCGCGCCGCGCGTAGTCGGCGTACGTCAGATGCGGCGCGACTTTCACCAGCGCCGCGCCGCCGAAGAAGTACCGGAACTGCACGGCGACGAAGGAGGCGAAGAGGATGTCGATCAGCGCGATGGCCACATTCGTCTCACCTCCGGCCAGATGGAGGAATGACGGCCGCTCGACGTTCGGGAGCTCGCTCGGCGTGAGGATCGAGTGGATGAATCCGATGGCCGGCAGAGTGATGGCGAGTGTGAATGCGAGATGGCCGAGGACCTCCGGGAGGTCGAAGTTGAAGACATCCCGAAGGATGCCGGCGAACGCGGCGTCGGCCGAGGTCAGGAGAGCGATGAAGATGATGAGGACGGGGAGGGCGATGAGGAATCCGCGCACCGCGACGAAGACGCGCCGCGACGTCGTCCCCGGTTGCCACTGGATCCCGCCGAAGACCCGGAAGAGTCCCACCACCGACAGGGCGGCGCTCATGATCAGCGCCATTGCGACGGAGGCCACGCCGGTCGCCCATTCGCGGACGCCGCGCGCGTGCAGCGAGAGGAAGGCGAAGAACAGCATGAGCAGCAGCACGTCGATGCGCACCAGCGCGTGCGAGTCGCGCCAGACGATGCCGCCCGCCGCGACGAGCGCGCCGGTTGCACCGAGGATCAGCGCCCCAGGCTGCCGGACGATGTAGACGGCGGCGGAGAGAAAGAGGAGCGTCCAGAGCAGGACGTTGATGCCGGGCGGCATGGCCCGGAGGAGGAGGTCGCCGGTGATGCCGAGGAGGAGCGCGGCGGTGATGATCTTCATGACAAAGTACTTTACAACATAAAGTTAAATCATGTCTCGCAATACTCCTTCACCGCATCCATGTCCTTCTCCACCCCCTTCTGCACCATCCGCCGGATGACGTGCATCATCACGCGCCCGACGAAATTGGGCGGCGCCGCGTCCATGGTCAGCGTGAGGATCGAGCCGCCGCCTTCGGGCTGCACGCTGAACGTGCTGTCCCACGGCGTGCCGTGCGTGACGTTGATCATCCGCACCCGCTGCCCCGGGACGAATTCGATGACCTCCTGCTCGAAGGCCGCCGATTTTCCCTTCGTGATGCGGGTGGCACGGAACTTCGTGTGCGTGCCGAGGTACTCGACCGGCGGCCCGCCGACCGCCTTCTGAAATTCGTTCGGATCGCCCACCACGCGGAACACGCGGTCGGGTGGCGCGTTGACCTTACGTATGGAAATCCAGCGCATCGCGATGAGCTAACATTAGCACCCTCTACCCATGTCCTTCGTTCACCTCCACCTTCACACCGAATACTCACTCCTCGACGGCGCCAGCCGGCCGGAGGCGCTCGCGAAACGGGTCGCTCAGCTCGGCATGCCGGCATGCGCCATCACCGACCACGGCAACATGTTCGGCGCGGTCGAGTTCTACAACGAAATGAAGGGCCAGGGCGTGAAGCCGATCATCGGCTGCGAGATGTACATGGCCTACGGCTCGCGCTTCGAAAAATCGAGCGTGGAAGACCAGCAGGCCGACGCCGGATCGAACAATCACCTGATCGTCCTCGCCGCGAACAACCAGGGCTACAAGAACCTCGTCAAGCTCGTCAGCGCCGGCTACACCGAAGGTTTTTATTACAAGCCGCGCATCGACAAGGAGCTCCTCCGCGAGCATCGCGAAGGGCTGATCGTCCTCTCCTCCTGTCTCAAGGGCGAGGTCTCGCAAAACCTCGCGAACGGCAACTACGGCCGGGCTCGCGATGCTGCGCTGCAGTTCAAAGACATCCTCGGCGCGGAGAACTTCTTTCTGGAGATCCAGGACCACGGCATTCCGGATCAGCAGAAGATCGTCCCGATGATGGCCCGCCTCGGTGAAGAGACCGGCCTGCAGCTCGTCGCCACGAACGACTCGCACTACCTCAGCAAGGACGACGCGTTCGCGCACGAGGTCCTGCTCTGCATCGGAACCGGCAAGACCCTCGGCGACGAGAAGCGGATGAAGTTCTACAGCGACGACTTCTACGTCAAGGGACCGGACGAGATGGTGCGCGTCTTCCGCGACTATCCCGAAGCCGTCGCCAACACGGCGCGCATCGCCGAGCGGATCAATATGTCGCTCGACGTCAAGGGACATCACCTCCCGAACTTTCCGGTGCCGGCGGGGAAGAACATCGACGGTTACTTCGAAGAGATCGTGCGCAAAGGGCTCGACCGGCGGATGGCGCTGCCGAAACGCCGCAAGCACGAGCTGCAGGAGTACCGCGACCGCCTCGACACCGAGATCGAGATCATCAAGTCGATGGGCTTCCCCGGCTACTTCCTCGTGGTCTGGGACTTCATCAAGTACGCGAAGGACAACGGCATCCCGGTCGGACCGGGACGCGGCTCCGCGGCCGGCTCGCTCGTCGCGTATTCGATGGGGATCACCGACGTCGATCCGCTCGAGTACGACCTGCTGTTCGAGCGCTTCCTCAATCCCGAGCGCATCTCGATGCCCGACATCGACATCGACTTCTGCATGAACAACCGCGGGCGGGTGATCGAGTACGTCCGCGACAAGTACGGCGACAAGAACGTCGCGCAGATCATCACGTTCGGGACGATGGCGGCGAAGTCGGTGGTGCGCGACGTCGGCCGCGTCCTCGGGCTGCCGTACGGCCTCGTCGACAAGGTGGCGAAGACGATTCCGGGCGGCCCGGGCGTCACGCTCGATGATGCGAAGAAAGACTCGCCCGCGCTGATCGAGGCGATGAAGAACGACGCCGAGGTGGCGAAGATCATCGAGATCGGCACGAGGCTCGAGGGGTTGTCGCGGCATGCCGGCATGCACGCGGCGGGCGTCGTCATCACGCCCGAGCCGGTGACGAACTACGTGCCGCTCTACCGCACGAACCGCGATGAAATCGTCACGCAGTACGACATGCGCATCGTCGAGAAGATGGGTCTTCTCAAGATGGACTTCCTCGGGCTGCGCACGCTCACCGTCATCGACGATGCAGTGAAGTCGGCCGAGCACGAGTCGGGCGAGAAGATCGACATCGAGACGATCCCGCTCGAGGACCCGGAAGTCTTCCGCCTCTTCCAGGAAGGGCGCGCGAAGGGCGTGTTCCAGTTCGAGTCGGGCGGCATGGTCGACCTGCTGCGCAAGTCGAAGCCGACGCGCTTCGAAGACCTCGCGGCGTTGAATGCGCTCTATCGCCCCGGCGCGCTCGATGCCGGCATGGTCGACGAGTACGTGAAGCGCAAGAACGGCACGTCGAAGGCGAAGTACCTCGTGCCGGCGATGAAGGAGATCCTGGAGGAGACGTACGGCGTCATCGTCTACCAGGAGCAGGTCATGCAGATCGCGCAGCGCGTGGCCGGCTACTCGCTGGGACAGGCGGATTTGCTGCGCAAGGCGATGGGCAAGAAAGACACGGTCATCATGGCCGCGGAGCGGATCAAGTTCGTCGAAGGGGCGCTCGTCAACGGCTACGACAAGCGGAAGGCGAACGAGATCTTCGACTACATCGAGCCGTTCGCACGCTACGGCTTCAACAAGTCGCACTCCGTCGCGTACGCCCTCGTCGCGTACCAGACGGCGTGGCTGAAGGTGCACTACCCGCGGCACTTTATGGCCGCGCTGATGTCGAGCGAAATGGATCGCACCGAGGCCGTCGTGAAATTCATTCACGAGGCGAAGTCGATGGGGATCGAAGTGCTGCCGCCCGATGTGAACGAATCGAACATGTTCTTCACCGTCGTCGGTCCGAACATCCGCTTCGGCCTCGGCGCCGTGAAAGGCGTCGGCGAGAGCGCGATCGAGTCGATCCTTCAGGCCCGGCGGAAGATCGGGCGCTACTCGTCGCTGCTGCAGTTCTGCGAGGAAGTCGATCTCCGTGCCTGCAACAAGAAAGTGCTGGAGGCGCTGATCAAGTCGGGATCGTTCGATTTCATCGGAGCGACGCGGAAGGCGTTGTTCGATCAACTCGAATCGACCGCCGACAGCGCGCAGCGCACGAAGGACGAAAAGGAGCGCGGCCAAAGCTCGCTCTTTGGTGGAGCGACAGGCGCCGCGCCTGTCGTTTCGGCAGGCGAGGGCGCCCGCCGCTCCACGATGGCCGTGCCCGAATGGCCCGACGAGGAGAAGCTCCGCTACGAGAAAGAGACCCTTGGCTTCTACGTCTCCGGCCACCCGCTGAACAAGTACTCCGATGACCTCAAGCTCTTCTCGAATGCCAACACCGACACGCTCTATCGCTTCATCGATCAGACCGTGAACATCGGCGGCATCGTCTCGCAGATCAAGAAATCGAAGATCAAGAAGGGGCCGAACGAAGGAAAGATGATGGCGAAGTTCGTGCTCGACGATCAGTACGGATCGGTCGACGTCGTCGTCTTCAGCGATCTCTACTCGAAATACGCGAAGTGGCTCGACAACGGCGTCGCCGTGCTCCTGACCGCGGCCGTGAAAGACACGGGCGGGCAGGTGACGGGGCGCAGCGCGTCGCTGCAATCGGCCGAGCAGTCGGCGCAGCGGATCGACGACGAGTACGGCGGACATCCCGAGGAGCGGCCGGCGCGCATCTCGGCGTACGAGTTGTCCGAGGACGATCTCGATCGCGATCCGAAAGAGGTCGAGCGGGAGAAGTACGGCGCGGATGTCGACAAGTACACGCCGTCGCTATTCGGCGGAGCACCGGAGCCCGTAATCACCTCCGAAGAAGACGCCTTCAACGAAGCGGCGGCATCGATCGACACACCGGCCGAGCCACAATTCGCGGCGCATGCCGCGGCGTTCGCCGAGTCGCCGATCACGCCGGAGCTCAACGCGCTGGAGATCGTGCCGCTCGACGGCATTCGCGACAAGAAGGTGAAAGAGATCACGCTCGAGGTCCGCTACGCTGACATGGACGAGAATCGCGTGAAGAAAATCCGCGAGATCTTCGAAGATCATCCGGGCGAGATCCCGGTCGGCATCACTATCATCGACGTGCCGCCCGAGATCGGCGGCAACGCGGTGCGGATGAAAATCAATCATCACTTCCGGGTGCAGCCCGGACCAGCCCTGACCGCCGCGTTGGAAGCGGCACGAGTCCACCCCCAGTACATCTTCGACGTGAGGTCCAATCATGCAGTCTGAGCAGAGCTTCGCCTCGCACCGCCGGTTTCATCCGGCGTTTCATTTCTTCATCGTCCCGGTCCTGACGATCGGTCTGCTGATCAACATCGTCTTCCTCTTCTTCCCGTCCGCGAAACAGGTGGCCTTCCGGGCCCCGATCATTTTCGGACTGTGGAGCTGCATCGTCGCGGCCGCGCTGCTGACGCTGGCGCTCCTCGCGCGCACCTACTCGCTGCGCCAGCAGGATCGAATCATCCGGCTCGAGGAGCGGCTGCGCCTTCAGTCGCTGCTGCCCGAGGATCTCCGCTCGCGCATCAACGAGCTCCGGACGTCGCAGCTGATAGCCCTCCGCTTCTGCAGCGATGAAGAACTGTCCGACGCCACACGCGCCGTGCTGGCAGGCGAGGTGACGTCGCAGAACGACATCAAGAAGCGCGTGAAGAACTGGCGCGCGGACAATCATCGGATCTGACCCGATCTAAGTGCTGAGTTCTAAGTTCTGAGTTCTGAGTGCTGAGTGCTGAGGGCGACGAGTGGACATCGACGCGAAGCGACTCAGCACTCAGTCCTCAGCACTCAGCACTGTCCTCCCCCTCACGGAAGTCATAGACGCTATTCGGCTATACTCCGTTTCAAGGTCGTAAATAACTCTAAAATTGAGAGAGGGGAGGGCGGGTTTGATGAAGCTTCAAGGAACGCGGATCGCGCTCGCCGTCATCCTGTTTATCGCGGCCGTTTCCGCGCACGCCGCGGATTGCAACTCCAGTTTCCTAATTGTCAGCGAGCACGGAATCCAGCCGAACCATCCGGCCGGACCGATCGCCTGGAACGGCACGGTGTTCGCCGTGGCCCACGACACGCCCGGCGTGCCGGTCACCGTCTCGCTCTACGACGCGAACCTGAACCTCGTGCGGGCCGAGACGACCGTCTCGAGTTCGCCGCTCGGCAAGGGACTGAAACTGATCACCGACGGCAGCAAGTTCGCGGTCGTCTTCTTCACCCCCTCGGGATCGATCGTGTTTCAGGAGGTCTCATCGGCCGGCTTTCCGGTCGGCGCCGAAAGAATCATCGGCGGATCGCACGGTCTGTTCACGGAATCCGAGCTCGACGCCGCCTACAACGCGGCCTCCGATTCGTGGAACGTCCTCTATTCGATCCCGTTCAACTCCGACGCCGGCATCTGGCTGACGTCGTTCCGCGCCAACTTCAACGGACCGCCGCTGGTGAACGATGTGCGGCTGCAGACCTTCGTTTACCCGGAGGCCCATCCGCGGATCGCTGTGGCCGCGAACGGCGCGACGGCCATCGCCTGGTATCGCGCGAACGGCGGCGTTCCGACGCTCTACCTCGTCATCTACGACCCGTCGATCATTTTTCCGATCAACACGATCCTCGTCTCCACGACCGCGAAGCTGCCGGTGCTCATGTCGACCGGAACGTCGTTCGCGCTGACGTACCAGGCGCCGGTTGGCGGCGGCACCGAGCTCCGCTGGCTGCGCGTCAACAGCGCGGGGGCGATCACGAACGCCGATCAACGCCTGCTGATCGGCACCGGCGTCGACGTCCTGCCGGTGGCCGTGGTCTGGAATCCTGCGCTCTCCGAATGGGGGATCACGTACATCGATGCGTCCGTCGGCAGCGACATCCATCCCGGCGACTATCGCATCCGCCGTCAGACCACGAGCTCGGTGCTCATCAGCGACACGCTCTTTACGCCCGACAACACGAAGTCGATCATCTCCGGACAGTACAACGCCGTCTGGAACGGCACCGCCTACTACGGCACGATCGAGCGCCAGTTCTCGGCCGTCGAAGGATCCGATTCGTACCTCGTGAAGCACTGCACGCTCACCGGCTCGATCAAGTTCGAGAACCTCACGCCGGTCCCGTTTCAGTCGTTCACGTTCACCGCGAATGGAAGCGGCGGCGCCGCGCCGTACACGTATCTGTGGGACTTCGGCGATCTCTCAGAAACGCGCCGCGAGCAGGTGATCAAGCACCCCTACACGCACACCGGCACGTTCACCGTGACTCTGACCGTGACCGATGCGTTGGGGGACATCGCGGTGCTGACGAAGAGCGTGACGGTGGTCGATACAGTGCGCCGGCGCACGGCGAAGAAGTAGCCGCGGAGCGGCATCGGCCAATAGCCGGGGGTCAAGCGCGCAGCGCTACACCCCCGGACTTCAAAGCGTCAGGAAAATGCGCCCCGGCAGGCGCGCCGGATTCCAGAGCCGCTGCCGCGGCGCATCCTGGAATCATCCACGCATCCCGGGGGTGGCGCGCTCAGCGCTGACCCCCGGCTACATGCCAAAGCCGCTCCGCGGCTTCTTCGTCACACCGCGATCAATTCGAAGAACTCCTCGGCGCAGACCGGTGCTTTGATCAGATACCCCTGCATCTGATCGCACGAGTAGTGCTTGAGGAATGCCGCCTGCTCCGAGAACTCGACCCCTTCGGCGATGACCTTCAATCGCAGCGAATGGGCCATGGCGATGATGGCGGTGACGATGGCCGCGGTGTCGGGATCGGAGTTGATGTCGCGGACGAACGACTGATCGATCTTCAGCGTGTCGATCGGGAAGCGCTTGAGGTAGCTGAGCGATGAATGGCCGGTGCCGAAGTCGTCGAGCGAGATGCGGATGCCGAGCTTCTTGAGGTCGTACAGCGTCCGCACGCTCGCCTCGGGGCTCTGCATCGCGCTCGACTCGGTGATCTCCAGCTCGAGCAGGCGGGGCGGCAGGCCGGTCTCCTCGAGCACCTCGCTCACGCGCACCACGAGGTCGGGCTGCTGCAGTTGCGTGACCGAGAGATTCACCGCCAGCGAGAGGTTCTTGTAGCCCGAGTCGTGCCACGACTTCGCCTGCCTGCACGCCGTGCGCAGCACCCATTGGCCGATCGGCGACATCAGTCCCGTCGATTCGGCGAGCGGGATGAACACCGAGGGCGGGATCGGTCCCATCTCCGGATGCGTCCAGCGCAGCAGCGCCTCCATGCCGACGATGCGGCCGGCGCGGAAGTCGAAGATCGGCTGGTAGTGCACCTGCATCTCTTCGTTGAGCAGCGCGCGGCGCAGGCCATGCTCCAGCGCGATCCGCTGCAGCGCCTTGGCGTTGATGTAGGCGTTGAAGAGCTGGTAGTTGTCGCGGCCCTGTTCCTTGGCCTGATACATCGCCGTGTCGGCGTTCTTGATCAGCGTCTCTGCATCCATCCCGTCTTCCGGATAGAGGCTGATGCCGATGGATGTCGTGATGTAGAACTCCCGCCCGTCGAGGTGGAACGGGTAGCGCACCGCCTCGAGGATCTTCTGCGCGACCGGCGCGGCATCCTCGGAACGGACGAGCGCGGGAATCATGATCGTGAACTCGTCGCCGCCGAGGCGCGCGACGGTGTCGGAATCGCGCACGCAGGCCTGCACGCGCGCGGCGACCGCCTGCAGCAGCTGATCGCCGATGTTGTGGCCGAGCGAGTCGTTGATCACCTTGAAGCGGTCGAGATCGAGGAAGAGCACCGCCAGCCGCGTGTGCTCGCGCGCCGCGTGCGACAGCGCGACGGTGAGGCGGTCCTTGAACAGCAGGCGGTTCGGCAGTCCGGTCAGCGCGTCGTGGTAGGCGAGGTGCTTGATCTGCTCCTCGGCATACGTCCGCTCCGTCACGTCGCGCACCACGATCACCACGCCGCCGCCGTCGATCGCTGTCAGCGAGATCTCCTGCGGGAACGTGATGCCGTCGCTGCGCAGGCCGGCCATCTCGCCGCGCCACCGGCCGCGCTGATGCACGATCGGCAGGATGAAGCTCGAGATCCGCTCCGCGTCCGCTTCATCGAAGAGATTCAGCAGCGGAACGCCGACCATGTGCTGCTGGGTCGGGAAGCCGTAGAGCTTCGCCAGCGCGTCGTTGAGGTAGGTGAACTCGAGCCGCTCGTTGACGATGCCGATGCCGTCCATCGACGCCGTCATCGCCGCCGACTGCGTCCGGAGCGTCTCCTCGGCGCGCTTCCGCTCCGTGATGTCGTAGACGAATCCTTCGAAGTAGAGCGTTCCCTTCGCAGATTTAATGGCGTGCGCGTTGAGCTGCACCCACATCGGCGTGCCATCCTTGCGCCGCCAGCGCAATTCGCAATCGCTGGCGTAGCCGCGCGGCTCGAACTGGCGGATCAGGTCGTCGCGCTGCTCGCGATCGACGTAGATGTCGTCGGCGAGACTGCGCTGCAGCAGCTCCTCGACGGAGTCGAAGCCGAGCATGCGGGCCAGCGTCGTGTTCGCGGTGATGAAGCGGCCGTCGAGCGTCGATTGATAGATGCCGACCGATGCGTAGTTGAAGATGTTGCGGTACTTCTCTTCGCTCTGCTGCAGCGCCTGTTCCGCGCGGCGGCGCTCGGTGACGTCGTGAATGATCGAGTAGAGCACCGAGCGTCCGGCGGCGTCGATTGGACCGGAGTGCACCTCGACGTCGCGGATCTCGCCGTTGGCGCGCATGTGGCGGAAGACGAAATAGCTCCGCTCCTGGCGCGCCGCGTCGGCCATCTCCTCGCGGACCTTCTCTTCGCCGAGGACGTTGATGTCCCAGATCCGCATGTTGCGCAGCTCGGCGATCGAGTAGCCGTAGAAATCGGCGGCGGCCATGTTGGCGTCGAGGATCGCGCCGCTGGCCGGATCGATCAGCAGCTGCACGGCGCGGTTGTTCTCGAACATCTGCCGGTAGCGGAGCTCGCTCGCGCGCAGGGCGTCTTCTTTTCGTTTCTCCTCGATCGCCGCGGCGACGTGCTGCGCGACGAAGACGAGGATCTCGAGATCGCGCTCGCTGTAGCGCGTCTTCTCGTCGTATGTCTGCACGCCGATCACTCCCCAGGTCCGGTCGCCGCTCTTCAGCGGAGCGCCGAGCCAGTCGACCGACGGCGCGCCAACCGATTCCACTTCACCTGCCTCGATCAGCTCCTCGAACTTCGACGGCGTGGCGAGCAGCGGCGCGCCGGTGCGCAGCACGTATGCGGTCAGGCCGCGGCCGGCTGGCAAACCTTCGGGCGCCTTGTCGTAGGCATCGACGAAGTAGGGGAAGGTGAGGCGGTCGCGATGCGTGGCGGGTGAGCTGTCGGCGCCGCGCGACGAATCGAATTCGGCGATGTAGAAGTTCGTGGCGTCCATCAGCGTGCCGACGATCTCGTGCACCGACGCGTAGAAGCTGTCGAGGCTCGTCGCCGCGCGGCTCAGCTCCGCGATTCGGAAGAGCGCCGATTGCAGCGCCTTCGTCTTGTGCGCCTCGGTCACATCGCTGAAGTACCAGGCGCGTCCGAGGATCCGTCCGCCGGAGACGACCGGGACGGAGGCGCGCGACAGGATCCGGCCGTCCTTCAGCGGAAGCTCGTCGTCGCCGCGGACGTCGTGCGGATGCTCGTAAAGGTAGTTCACGAGCTCGATGAAGCCGTCCCAGTCCTCGACCAGCTCCGCCGCGAAGCCGAGCAGCTCGTTGTCGTTCCCCTGATCGGCGACTTCGTCCGGAATGCCCCAGATCTCGAGGAAGCGGCGGTTGTACGAGAGGACCTTCCCGTTGTTGTCGATGACCAGGATGCCGTCGAGCGTCGCTTCCTGCTGCGCCTTCAGGATGCCGATCGTCGTCCGGACGGTGTCACGTCCGCCGCGGCGCAGGCGGCGGGCCATGCGCGCGAGCTCTTCGCGGGCTTTCCGGAGACGGGAGGGCTCTACCGTCGACATTGAGGATTCGTTGGGGATTGACATCTACAGGGTGAATTTGGAACTGCGTGGCGCCTGAATAAGTGTTTCGATTGTACGGGAATTCCGTCCCGATTCAGTCGCCCGGCACGCCTCGGCTACGGTAGTCCTGCCATTGCCGGAAGTTGTTGAAAGTAAACCATCCGATGAGCGCGGCGATGAAGTACTGCTGGCTGCGGATGGCCCAGATCGTCACCGCGATGCCGGCCACCATCGCGATCCAGACGGCGATCACGAACGCGATGTTCTCGCGCAGAAAGGTGCGGAAGAGATTGCGCAGCGCGCGTCCGCCGTCGAGCGGCGGGATCGGCAGGAGGTTGAACAGGCCCCACGCGAAGCCGGCCCAGACCATCAGCGGCAGGAAGACCTTGAGCATCGGATCCTGCTGCGCGTAGGCCACCCGGTTGAAGATCAGGCTGCAGATGAAGGCGAGCGCGAAGCTGGAAAGAGGACCGGCCGCGCTGATCAGCATGTCCTGCCACGGGCGTGCGTGGCGCTCGTTGATCGTCACGCCGCCGATGCCGCCGAGGACGACGTGACTCGAGCCGTATCCGAGGACCGCGATCGTGCCGGCGTGCGCCAGCTCGTGAAACAGGATGCTGATGAACAGGACCGGCGCCCAGATCAGCGCGTAAGCGATCCCCCGCTGCGGGTCGTAGTTCGTGATCCCGAAAAGGAAGATCAGCAGGATGAAGCTGAAGTCGACGTCGAGCGATGTACCGCCGATGGATCCGAGGTGGAGCATGCGGGGCACAGTGTAATCGGAGTTTTGAGTGCTGAGTGCTGAGTGCTGAGTTCTGAGGGGGGATGTCGTGGATCCGACTCAGCACTCAGCACTCAGCACTCAGAACTGAAGTCTCAGTCCTCAGTCCTCGACACTCTTCTGGGGTCGATAACCGGCAGCGTGAAGTCGAGCACCGCGGCGATCTCGTCGTCGCGGCGGGCGTCGTAGGCGTAGAGGGCCGGGTCGGATTCCGGTGTCTTCGTCAGCCACTTGTTCTTGTAGAGATCGCGATCGCCGGCGCTGAGAAGGCGTGCGACGGTCGGATTGTCGAGGAGCACGGAGCAGGCGATGCCGGTGGTCACCTGGACGTGCAGGATGTCGTTGCCGAAGGTCCACTGCAGCACGCCGATCTCGGCGGCCAGCCGCGAGGCGAGCTTTTCGATCTCGTCGGGATCGGCGTTGGCGACGAGCATGACGAATTCGTCGCCGCCGTATCGCGCCACGAGGTCATCGCCCCGCGTGCGGCGGATGAAGAGCGAGCCGATGTCGCGGAGGATGCGATCGCCGGCGAGATGACCGAACGTGTCGTTGACCGGCTTGAACTCGTCGAGATCGAAGAGGATGAGTCCGGCGCCGCGCCCTTCCGCGACCATCCGGCTCGCCTCGGCGAAGAAGAAGCGGCGATTGAGCAGACCGGTCAGCTCATCGCGAGTGGCGAGGCCGTAGAGGTCGCGCACCGCATCGTCGAGCCGCCGCTGGCGGGCCACGATGCGGCGGGACGCGGTCAGTTTTGCCGCGATCTCCAGATCCGTCGCCGATTTGCCGAGGAAGTCGTCGAAGCCGTTTTCGAGCGCGAGGATCTTCGTCTCCAGCTCTTCCTTCGCGGTGAGCATGACGGCGTACGTGTCGCGCGTTACCGGGGATTTGCGAAGGGCATCGACGACCTGCAGACCGTTGCATCGAGGCATCTCGTAATCGATGATCGCGATGTCGAACGTCTCGCCGCGTGAGATCACTTCGATCGCCTCCGCGCCGTCCCGGCAGGCGGTGACGTTGAATCCGAACCGCCCGGCTACGTGCGAGATCCAGGTGAGATAGTTCTCATCATCGTCTGCGACGAGAGCACGATAGGGCGGCTGGTCGGGCTCGGCGTCGCTGCGACGCCTTCGGGGTTGTGACATGGGAACGGGAACAGCTTGCGGGATTGCCTACAAGTTTTGAGCCAATGACTGTCAGGTCCTCGGAAAGATCACCGAGAACGTCGATCCTTCGCCGACCCTGCTCTCGACTTCGACATGGCCGCCGTGCATCTCGACGAAGCGCTTCACCAGCGCCAGCCCGAGGCCTGTGCCGCTGGAGTTCGGACCGCGCGTGTAGACCTGCTCGAAGTCATCGAAGATCCGGCTCTGATCGTCGCCGCTGATGCCGATGCCGTTGTCGCGCACCTCGATCCGCCACGCGCCTGCATTCATCGCGCTCACGACCGAGACCTTCTTTCCCTCGGGGCTGTACTTGTTCGCATTCGACAGGAGGTTGAGCAGCACCTGCTCCACGCGGCTCGGATCGGCGTGCGCCATCATCGGCTCGTCGGGCACGGAGACGAGGACCTGCTGCCGCTTGCGCGCGAAGAGCGGCGTCGTCGCGCGGACGGTGTTCGCGATCGACATCCGCAGGTCGACGTTCTCGAAATGCATCTTCATCTTCCCCGACTCGATCTTCGAGACGTCGAGGAGGTCGTTGATCAATCCGAGGAGGTGACGGGCGCTCGTCGAAACGTTCTCGAGGAAGGCGATCCGCTTCTCCGGCTCGATCGTCGCCTCCTGCTCCGCGAGCAGATCGGAGAAGCCGATGATCGAGTTCAACGGCGTGCGAAGCTCGTGCGACATCTTCGCCAGGAAGTCGCTCTTGTGCTTCGACGCTTCGATGGCGCGCTCGGTCTGCAGGCGCAGCTCGGCTTCGCGCCGATGCAGTTCCTCCTGCGTTTCGCAGAGGGCCGCGGCGAGCGAGCGGAATTCGAGATAGCCCGATTCAATCCGATCGGGATCGACCCGCTTGCCGTCGCGCATCGCGTTGATCGCTGCGTGCACCTGCGCGAAGGGGCGCGAGATGTTCAGCATCAGCGTCGCCGATGCGAGGACGAGAATCAGGAAGACGAACGAGTCGACCAGCTCGACGACGACCTCGATGCGTTGCCGCGCGATGTGTCCCGATTCGAGTCGATTGAGCAGCGTCATGCGGATCACGATCGAGGTCGCGAATCCGAGCAGGATGATCACGCTGAGGATCTGCAGTGCGTTGGCGATCGTGCGCGGGCGTCCAGTTTGGTCGGTCCTGCGGATGCGGCTCAGGAGTGCGTTGCCGAATGCGAGAGCGGGCGTGGCGAGCAGCAACGCCGCGGTGAAGTCGGCGATCCACCAGACGAACGCTTCATGCCACACGAAGCGCACGCCGACCGGGTGATTGACGATGAAGAGATTTCCGGCGATGGCGCTGAAGCCGGTGTTGACGATCGTGCCGAAGAAGAGGAACGCGATGAGCGAGCGCATGTCGCGCAGATCGGAGGAGAGATCGCGCCGCCAGCGGAAGACGAGGTACGGAATGATGCCCTCGATGCCGCTGATGATCCCGCTGACGAGCAGAGTGCCGAGTCCCGCGTTCTCGCCCCACGGCGTGGCGATCGTCCCGAGGACCACGCCGATCGCCGCCCACCACCCGAACGCCATGCAGCAGATGATCGAGACCGCTGTGGCCGGGAAGAGGATCGAAACGCCGTTCTCGATCTCGAAGTGAAAGGCGAGGGCGTTGAAGAGCGAGAAGAGCGCAAAGGTGAGTGCGATCTGACCGGCGCGGATGAGGACAGGACGCATGAGGAAGTACGGATTTTACTATCCTCACGCCATGCACTTCGAAACCAAAGCCACGCACGCAGGCGCCGAGCCCGACGAAGCCACCTCGTCCATTGCGCCTCCGATCCACCTTTCCACGACCTTCGCGCGCGCCGCGGACTCGACTCCGCTGCACGGCTACACGTACGTGCGCGAGGCGAATCCGACCCAGTCGCGGCTCGAGTCGGCGCTGGCGGCGATCGAGTCGGGCACGCACGCGCTGGCGTTCGGATCGGGCATCGGCGCGGCGTCGGCGGTGCTGCAGGCGCTCGAGCCGGGCTCGCACGTCGTCCTGCCCGACGACAGCTACTACGCGATGCGGATCATGGCCCGCGACTTCTTTCCGAAGTGGCAGCTGACGTTCGACCTCGTGGCGATGGAAGACCTCGACGCCGTGCGCCGCGTAATAAAGCCTGAAACGAAATTGCTCTGGGCGGAGTCGCCATCGAATCCGCTGATGAAGATCTGCGACGTCGCCGAGCTCGCGCGCATCGCACACGACGGCGGCGCGCTCTTCGCCGTCGACGGGACGTTCGCCACGCCGGCGTTGCAACGTCCGATCGAGCTCGGTGCCGACCTCGTGATGCACTCGACGACGAAGTACCTCGGCGGCCACAGCGACGTCGCCGGCGGCGCCGTGATCTTTGGTGGAGCGACAGGCGCCCTCGCCTGTCGGGAGCACGTCGAGCACGTCCGCTCGATCCTCGGCGCGACCGCCTCGCCTTTCAACTCCTGGCTCGTCCTGCGCGGCATCCGCACGCTCTCGGCCCGCATGCGCGTGCACAGCGAGAACGCGATGCGGGTCGCGCAGTTCCTCGAATCGCATCCGCGCGTCGAAGCGACGCACTATCCGGGACTGCCGTCGCATCCGGGACACGAAATCGCGCGGAAGCAGATGTCGGCGTTCGGCGGCATGCTCTCGTTCCGCGTGCGCGACGGCCGCGAGGCAGCGATCGCCGTCGTCGCGAAGACGAAGGTCTTCATCAGCGCGACGTCGCTCGGCGGCACGGAGAGCCTCATCGAGCACCGCGCCTCGAGCGAGGGTCCGGCCACCACGACGCCCGAGAATCTGCTGCGACTGTCGGTCGGACTCGAGCATCCCGACGATCTGGTCGAAGATCTCGAGCAGGCGTTGCGTTAGCGTTATCGTGTCATCCTGAGGCGCGCAGACGCCGAAGGATCCGTACCGCTCGGGCGCATCGCTTGAATCAACGGGTTCTTCGCCGTCTCCGCGGCTCAGAATGACACCTTTGGAGAACGTCATGGCCGCCAACTTCGAGATCACCTGCCCCTGTTGCGACACGCTGCTCATCGTCGACCGCCTGAGCGGCGAGGTGCTGCTGCACAAAGTCAAAGAGAAGGCGAACAAGGAATCGTTCGACGCCATGGTCTCGAAGCTCGAGGAGCAGAAGAGCGAAGCCGCCAAACGCTTCGACCGCCAGCTCGACGCCCAGAAAGACCGCGCCCGAATCCTCGAGGAACGTTTCAAGGAAGCGATGCAGCGCGCCGAGAAGGACGATGCGCCGCATGTGAATCCGATGGATATGGATTAGAAGCGGTTGCTTGGTTGCTGAGTTGCTCGGTTGCTGAAGTGGTCGCCGAGCGCAGCACCGAGTAACTCAGCCACCAAGCAACCATGCAACCGAATCAATTCGACCCCGACGCCGCCGCCCCATCCGGCTCCGGCATTTACGGGCTGCCGTTCACGCCGGAGGAATCGCGGGTCGTCATCATTCCCGTGCCGTTCGAGGCGACGACGTCGTATGGCGGGGGGACGTCGGGCGGGCCGGCGGCTGTGCTCGAGGCGTCGCGGCAGGTCGATCTCTTCGATCGAGAGACGGGGAAGCCGTACGAGCAGGGGATCGCCATGCTGCCGATCTCGCGCAAGCTGGTGCGATGGAATGCCGAGGCGCGGGCGATGGCGCAGCCGGTCATCGAGAAGGGCGGGGTCGTCGATCGGAAGACCGGTCGTCTCGCCGATCGCGTCAGCGCCATCGGCGACCGCGTGAACAGCTGGGTTTACGACAAAACGCGCACGCTGCTCGAGGAAGGGCGAATGGCAGTCACCCTCGGCGGCGATCACTCCGTTCCCTTCGGCGCCATTCGCGCCTACGCCGAGCGCTATCCGAACCTCGGCATCCTCCATCTCGACGCTCACGCCGATCTCCGCGACGCGTACGAAGGCTTCACCTGGTCGCACGCCTCGATCTTCCACAACGTCATGACGCGCATCGCAGGCGTCACGAAACTCGTGCAGGTCGGCGTGCGCGACGTCGGTCAGGGCGAGCTGGCCTTCATCGAATCGGCGAACGGGCGCATCGTCACCTACTTCGATTCCGACGTCGCCGTGCGCAAGGAAAACGGCACGGCCTGGTTCGAGATCGCGGACGAGATCGTGCGGCAGTTGCCGGATGACATCTATCTCTCCTGGGATATCGACGGACTCGATCCGACGCTCTGCCCCGGCACCGGCACGCCGGTGCCCGGCGGCCTGTCGTGGAACGAAGCGATCGGCCTGCTGCGCGCGATTCACCGAAGCGGCAAGCGGATCGTCGGTCTCGACCTCTGCGAAGTCTCGCCGGGGGAGACGGAGTGGGATGCGAACGTCGGCGCGCGCCTGCTCTATAAGATGATCGGCTTCGCGGTGAAAGCATAGGCGCTCGGCGCCTCGCGCCTGCTTTTACGCCGTAGCCAGTCCCAACTCGCGCAGCACCGCCACCTTCGCGTCGATCATCACGTGATGCTCGAGCCCGAGGAGGTCGGAGAGCTTGCGGACGAGATAGTTCTCGTAGTCGGTGAGGCGGCCATCCGAGTAGACGATGCGCCACATCGTCTTCACGATGTCGATGCGGTCTTCGAGCGACATCTGCTTGCGGATGAAATTCGTGATCGCGAAGTAGTCGATCGTCCGGCTGCGGATCTCGGCCGCGGCCTCGATCAATTCCTGCGCCGATGCCTCGTCGAGCTGGAACGTCCGGTTGAGATATCCGACCAGGTTGCCATCCTCGGCCGGCGTGAATGTGCCGTCCGCGTACGCGATGTCGAGCAGCACCGCGGCCGTTGCGAGGCGCAACGGATCGTGACCCGTTTTCTTCTCCTCCTCGGAAGGGTGCTTGAATCGTTCGATCAGGCGTGCAAAGCTCACGGGCCGGAGTGTAAACCATGCCCCAGACAGCGATTGAAAACCTTCCCGATGACGCCCGCGTGTGGGTCTTCGGCATCTCGCCCGCGCTCGATGAGAGCGGCACCGCGCGCCTGCTCGCGCGCATCGATCCGTTCCTCGCGCAGTGGGCCGCGCACAACCAGCCGATCAATTCTTCACGCGACGTGATCGAGGGAAGCTTCCTGGTCATCGCCGTCGATCATGAATCCGAGACCTCGGGATGCTCGATCGATCGGATGTTCGGCACGCTGCGCCAGCTCGAGTCGGAGCTCGGCGTGCAGATCCTCGATCCGAACCGCGTCTTCTTCCGCCACGGCGACGGTCACGTCGACGCCATCACGCGCAGCGCCTTCCGCGAAAACGGCGACGCCCACACCATCGTCTTCGACACGATCGTCGAGCGCCTCGGCGAGATCCGCAGCGGACGATGGGAACGGCCGGCGGAGAAGTCGTGGCACCGCCAGTTGCTCCAGGCTTCGTAGACATGCTCACCATCCTGATCGTCGACGACAACGCCTCCTTCCGCGCGCAGGCCGCACGGCTCTGCCAGCGCGAAGGCTTCGCGACGGTCGAGGCAAGCGGCGTGTCCGATCTCGCGCAAGCCCTCTCCACCGCCACACCCGATCTCGTCCTGATCGATATCGAGCTGCCGCAGATCCCGGGTCATCGCCTCGGCGCGTTGATCCGTTCGCGGCAGCATGTGCCGATCGTGCTCGTCTCCGCGCTGGCCGAAGATCGCGTACGGCGGCTGTTCGAGGCGTCGGACGCCGACGGCTGGATCTGCAAGCCGCTCACGCGCGACAAACTGATCGCCGCCGTGACGCGCTTCGTCACGAAGAAACCGGAAGAGGCAGCCGCGCCGAAGCCGGTCGTGATCGAGGCGTCATCCAAGCCGCGCATCCTTCTCATCGAAGACGAGCCGGTCATCGCCTCGCGCATCGAAGGGGTCCTCGGCAACGACTTCGCCATCACGACGATCTCCGAGGGCGGCAGCGCGATCGAGCATCTGCTCAGCGGACACTACGACTGCATCCTGCTCGATCTGATGCTTCCGCATCTGAGCGGGTTCGACGTTTTGCGGCATCTGATCCTGCGCAAGCCGGAGCTGCTGAAGGCGACGGTCGTGATGACCGCGGCGTCCGACGAGTCGCTGCAGTTCATCGATCAGAAAGCAGTGGCGGGGATCCTGCGCAAGCCGTTCGAGGTCGCCGCGCTGCCTGAGCTCGTCGGTAACGTCGTGCGGCGCTAACCCTTCACCGGTCTCGCCCGTCCAACAGACATGAAGAGCTACGCAATCGCAGTCTGTCTGCTTGCAGCCACGTTGCCGATGTTGCCGGGGCCGGGGAACGTTCCGCTGGAAGTGCGGATCGACATCAGGCCGCGGATGTCGAAGGGCATCATTCCGGTTCGCACGATTCCGTATCACGCCAAGGCCACCGTCAGCGAAGCGGGGATGCGCAAAGTCATCGGCAATGTCGATCTCGATCTGCAGCCGGGTCAGACCATCTCGCGCACCGAGAACGTCGGTGGGCTCAAGATCACGTTCCAGTCGAAGATCGCGACCGACGGACTCCGCGCCGCCGCAGTGGCGACGGTCTGGCGGGGCGACGAGATCGTCACACGGCAGGCGAGTGACGTGTCATTCGAGCGGTGATCGCATCGACGATCCGCGGCACGTGCACGTGGCAGTCCTCTACGATGATCCGCACGTGACCGACCGGTGAGCCGGCGATCGCGGTGCCGGCGATGAAGATGCCGGGGACGTTCGATTCCATCGTCGCTTCGTCGTAGGCCGGGTTCTGGTCCTTCCCTCTGACGTTGATGCCGGCCATCTCGAAGAGCGACGTGTCCTGTTCGTAGCCGGTGAGGGAGAGGACGAAATCGGCCGGCTCTTCGACGATGCCGGACGGCGTCTGCAGCACGATCGACCGCTCGCGGATCTCGATTGGAGTCGCGGAAAGAATCGCCCGCACGCGGTGGTCGCGCAGCATCGAGCGCATCTCCGGCAGCAGCCAGAACTTCACGCGCGCCGGATCGAAGTCGTCGCCGCGGTAGCAGAGCGTGACGTGCGCGCCGGCGCGCTGGCAGCGGATCGCCGCCTCGATCGCCGAGTTCTTGCCGCCGATGATCACCAGCCGCTGCCCGAAGTACATGTGCGGCTCGACGAAGTAGTGGCTGACGTGCGGCAGCTCCTCGCCCGGGATGCCGAGGAGGCGGGGGCGGTGCATCGCGCCGATGGCGAGGACGACGTACTCGGCGCGGATGACGTCGCGGTTGGTTCTCAGCTCGAAGGCGCCATCGATTCTTTCAATCGCTTCGACCCGCTCGTACGTCCGAATCTTCAAATCGAACTGCAGCACGACCGCGCGGAGATAGGCGAGGAACTCCTCGCGCGTCACCTTCTGCTGATCGGCGGTCTGGATCGGCACGCCGCTGATCGCCAGCCGCTCCGCGTTCGAATGAAACTGCATCTGCAGCGGATACCAGGTCATCGTCGTGCCGGCCGGTCCGGCATCGAGATGAACGTAATCGATGCCCGCCTGCTTCAACGCCACCGCGAGCTCGATCCCGATCGGGCCGGCGCCGACGACGGCGACGGTGTGGATGTGATCGGACATCACTTTTGCGCGCGGAAGTGCAGGGCGCTCCCGATCACGGCGAGACTCCCCGCGATGTTCGCGCCCATGCCGATGATCAGCGGCCATTGCGCGATGCGGATGCCGTAAACGAGGTAGATCAGCTGGCCGCCGAGGAAGAAGACGTAGGTGAGGATCGACACGTCGTCCGAGCTGCGGCGTTTCCAGATGCGCAGCGCCTGCGGAACGTACGCGGCGCCGGTGGCGACACCGACGACGGAGACGAGCCAGCCGAGAATCGTGTCGAACATGCGCCGTCCCTATCCGATCGCCGCGGCGACCAACGCCTGCTGCTGCTCTTCGTGCCGGTGATGCGATCCGGTTGCCGGCGCGGCCGCGATCGGACGGCCGACGTAGCGCAGCTTCTGATTCGCGCCGAGCAACGCGTTGAGGCGTTCGTGGAGGAACGGCCATGCGCCCATGTTGCGCGGCTCGTCCTGGGCCCACACGACTTCCGTCGCGTTCGGATATTGCTTGAGCGCGCCGGCGATCATCGGCTGCGGAAACGGATAAAGCTGTTCGAGCCGGATCAGCGGAATGTTCGCATTCGCTTTCTCGCGCGCGGTGCGGAGGTCGTAGTAGACCTTGCCGGTCGTCAGCACGACTCGTTGAACCGTGGCGGGATCGGAGCTCTCGTCGCGCAGGATCGGTTCGAAGCGGCCGTTCGTGAGGTCGCTGAGCGACGACACGGCGGCGGGATGGCGCAGCAGCGACTTCGGCGTCATCACGATCAGCGCCTTGCGGGGAGCGTTCTTCATCTGCCGCCGCAGCGCGTGGAAGTACTGCGCCGGCGTCGTCGGATAAATGACCTGCATGTTCCCCTCGGCGCACAGCGTCAGGAAGCGCTCGAGGCGCGCCGATGAATGCTCCGGGCCCTGGCCTTCGTAGCCGTGCGGCAGCAGCATCACGAGGCCGCTGTGCTGGCCCCACTTCTCCTCGGCCGAAGAAATGAATTGATCGATGATGATCTGCGCGCCGTTCATGAAGTCGCCGAACTGCGCCTCCCACAGCACCAGCGCGCCCGGATCGGCGACCGAGTAGCCGTACTCGAATCCGAGCACGCCGTACTCCGACAGCAGCGAGTCGTAGACCGCGAGGGCCTTCATCGCGTCGCCCTGCGGCAGCACGTTCAGCGGCACGTAGCTCTCGCCGGTCACCGAGTCGAACAGGACCGCGTGACGCTGCGAGAACGTGCCGCGTCCCGAGTCCTGACCCGAGAGTCGCACGCGGTATCCGTCGAGCATCAGCGTGCCGAACGCCAGCAGTTCGCCGAACGCCCAGTCCATCGGCTCCTTCCCCTCGGCCATCGCGCGGCGCTTGTTCAGCACCGGCTTCAGCTTCGGATGCGGGGTGAAGCTCTCGGGCGTCGTGGTCAGCGCGCGGCCGACCGCGTCGAGCTGCTCCTGCGTGATCGACGTATCGGGCGACGGCTCGCGCTGGAAGCCGGTGATCTCCTCATCGGTCCAGAGCGGATCGGTTTGCGAATGCGGCTTGTCCGCTTCGCGAGTGCGGTCGAATGCTTCCTGCAGCTTCGCCTGAAACTGATCGAGCCACTCCTCCGCTTCCTTCGGATCGATGTCGCCCTTGCGCAGCAGCTGTTCGGTGTAGATCTTCCGCACCGAGCGATGCTCCTTGATTAGCTTGTACATCTTCGGCTGCGTCAGCGACGGCTCGTCCCCTTCGTTGTGGCCGTGGCGGCGGTAGCAGACCATGTCGATGACGACGTCCTTGTGGAACTGCTGGCGGAAGTCGTACGCCAGTTTCATGGCCCGGACGCAGGCCTCGGGATCGTCGCCGTTCACGTGGAAGATCGGCGCCTGCACCATCTTCGCGACGTCGGTCGCATAGACGGACGAGCGTGCCGATTCGGGACCGGTCGTGAAGCCGATCTGATTGTTGATGACGACGTGAATCGTGCCGCCGGTGCGATAGCCCGGCAGTTGCGAGAGGTTCAACGTTTCGGCGACGACGCCCTGTCCGGCGAAGGCCGCGTCGCCGTGCAGCAGCAGCGGCAGGATCCTTTTGCGCTCCGCGTCGCCGGCCAGTTTCTGTTTCGCGCGGACCATTCCTTCCACGATCGGATCGACCGCCTCGAGATGCGACGGATTCGACGCCAGCGTGAGGTTCATGTGCGAACCGCCCGGCGCCTGATGCACGCCGTCCGCCCCGAGGTGGTACTTCACGTCGCCTGAGCCCTGCGTCGAGTTCGGATCGATGTCGCCTTCGAATTCGTGGAAGATCTTCTCGTACGACTTCCCGAGGAGCGTGGCCAGGACGTTGAGGCGTCCGCGGTGCGACATGCCGATCACCGCTTCCTCCACGCCGTCCGCCGTCGCTTCATTGAATAGATAGTCGAGCATCGGGACCAGCGTCTCCGCTCCTTCGAGCGAGAAGCGCTTGTGGCCGACGTATTTCGTGTGCAGGAAGCGCTCGAACGCTTCCGAATCGTTGAGCTTCATCAGGATGCGGCGCTTGACCGCGAGATCGAGCGGCTGCTTGTTGCGCGACGGCTCCATCCGGTCCTGCAGCCAGCGCTTCTGCTTCGTCTCCTGCATGTGCATGTACTCGGGACCGATCTTCCCGCAGTACGTTTCGCGCAGCGTGTCGAGGATGGTGCGCAGCGATTCGACCGTCTTGCCGCAGAAGCCGCCGCAGACGAACTCGCGATCGAAGTCCCAGACGGTGAGGCCGTAGTACGACGGATCGAGCTCCGGATGGCGCCCGACCTTGTAGTCGAGCGGATCGAGATCGGCGAGCAGATGTCCGCGCACGCGATAGGCGTTGATCATCTGCAACACCGCCGCTTCGCGCGCGACGGTCTCGTCCTCGGTGGCGCGATGCCGCGCGCGGTCTTTCGCCCAGCGGACCGGCTCGTATGGGATGCGGAGGTCGCGGTAGAGATCGTCGTAGAACGCGTCGGCGCCGAGGAGCAGCTCGTGGATGCGGGCGAGGAAGGCGCCCGACTCGGCGCCCTGGATGATGCGATGGTCGTACGTCGATGTCATCGTCATCACTTTGGAAATACCGAGATCCGCAAGGACGGAAGGATCGCTGGCGGAGTACTCGGCCGAGTAGTCGATCTGGCCGGTGGCGATGATCGCGCCCTGAGTCGGCATGAGGCGCGGCACCGAGGCGACGGTGCCGATCGTGCCGGGATTCGTCAGAGAGATTGTCGTTCCTTCGAAGTCGGAGATCTCGAGCGCGTTGTTGCGCGCCTTCTTGACGATGTCGTTGTAGCCCTTGAGGAATTGCGCGAAGTCCATCGCCTGCGCGCGCTTGATGTTCGGGACCATGAGCGAGCGCGAGCCGTCCTTGCGCTCGAGGTCGATGGCGATGCCGAAGTTGACGTCGGCGCGATCGATGCGGGTCGGGGTGCCGTCCTGCATCGCGAACGCGGCGTTCATCCGCGGCTGGTCGTGCAGCGCCTTGACGATGGCCCAGGCGATGATGTGGGTGAACGAGGCCTTCGACTGGCCGATCAGCGTCAGGTGGTTATTGATGACGCGCCGGTTCTCCTCGAGCACTTTGACCGGGATGTTGCGGACGCTCGTCGCGGTCGGGACCGTGAGCGAAGCCTCCATGTTCTGGACGATTTTCGAGGCGGCACCACGGAGCGGGACGGGCGTGCCGGCGATGGTCCGTGGAGCGACAGGCGCCTCGCCTGTCGGGGCGGGCGGGGGAACGGGAACGGGAATCGGACGAGGGGCCTGGACAGGCGAGGGCGCCTGTCCCTCCACGGGGGCTTCCTCTTCCTCCGCGGGCGGCTCGTAATCCTCGAAAAACTCACGCCAGCTCGTGCTGACGGATTCGGGATTCATCCGCCATTTTTCGTACAACTCTTCAATGAACGCGATATTGGCGCCGTAGGTTTGCGTGACAGTCATGACCCGCGCGAGTCTACATCACGAGCGGTCGTCGTCTTCCCGGCGCCCCGACTCGATCACCGTATGCGAAAGGGACGTCAGACCGAGCCAGCCGAGCCCCACCGCGAACCCGCCGAGGACGTCCGAGGGGAAGTGCACGCCGAAGTAGACGCGGGAGAAGCCGACGCTGAGGATCGTGACGCCGGCGAGGGTGTGGACGAAGGCCTGGGTCGCGACCGAGCGATGCTGCACGAGATGGTGCGCGACGATCGGATACGTCGCGGCGGAGAGGAGCGAGTGGCCGCTGGGGAAGCTGTGCGATTTCGGCAGCTTGATCCGCCGCGCCAGCTCCTGCGGACGCTGCCGCTGGAAGACGTTCTTGAGGATCGTGTTGATGGCCATCGCGCCGCCGGTGGAGACGATGACGGTCCAGGCGTTCTGCTTGTCGCCGCGGCGGAGCATGGCGATGGCGGTCAGTCCGGCGGCGGCGCTGATCGCCGCGTGCGAGCCGAGCTGCGTGACCGCCTCCATCGCGTGATGCATCGGCGGATTGTCGATGCGGTGCACCGCTTCCATGATGATGTCGTCATACTGATCGGCGCGTCCTTCGACGACGTGATCGGCCTGCTGTTTGAAGAACCAGAAGGCGATCGTCGCCAGCGCCACGCCGCCGGACGTGCCGATGGCGTAGGGGAGGAAGCGGTTACGGCGGTTCGATTTCTTCTCTTTCACTTGCCGTCGAGTCTATCGCGTCTTTTCAAATGGCTTGCCCTTCGCAACGGAACGGCGCATGGACGCAAACGTCATCCGCTGCCCCACATGCGGTCAGGCAAATCGCGTTCCGCCCCTCGGCAGCGGCAAGAGCGCGGTCTGCGGCAAGTGCAAATCTCCATTGATCCCCAGCGGTCATCCAATCGACGTCACCGACGCGACGTTCCGTCCGACGATCGCCAGCGGGCGCTTCATCGTCGATTTCTGGGCGCCGTGGTGCGGGCCGTGCCGGCAGGTCGCGCCGGTGCTGGAGCAGATCGCGAAAGAGCAGCCGGGCGTCCGCATCGCGAAGCTGAACGTTGACGACAACCCGCGCACGTCGTCCGATTTCGGCGTGCAGGGGATCCCGCTCCTGGTCTTTTTCAAGGATGGGCGGGAGGAGGGGAGGCTGACCGGCGCGCATCCGAAGACGAACATCGAAGCCGCGATCCGGCGGTTCCTCGGGTGAGTTGACGGATGGCCCACGGCGAGCTGCTGTTCTTCGCGAAAAAGGTCGCGGTCGTCGTCGCGTTCGGCATCGCGCTGGGCATCCTCTGGCTCGCGCGCGACGTCGTGGTCCTGGTCTTCATCGCCGCCGCGATCGCCGCCGGAATCGCTCCCGCGGTCCAGCGGGTGCGGATCGCCGTCCGTTTCTACTTTCATCGCACGATCCGGCGCGGGATGGCGGTGGCGATCGTCTATTTCCCGTTCGTTTTGCTCGTGCTGATCGTTCTCATCATCGTCGTGCCGCAGCTCATCTACGAAACGCGCAGCCTCAGCGCGCAGCTGCCGATGCTCGTCGAACGGAACATCCTCACGCCGCTCGAGCGCTGGCTGCCGATGGCCGCGGTGCGGACCTACCTGCACGGCGGCATTCACATCCCGACATCCAACCTCGTCGTCGCCGTGCGCCTGACCGCGACGGTGATCGCGTCGTTCGTGGCCGTGCTGTTCATGATCGCGTACATGCTGATGGATGCGGAGCGGCTGCGGAATCTGCTGCTCCTGCTCTTTCGTCCCGAGGTGCGGGCGGAGCGGCATCGGGTGCTCACGCGCATGTCGCGGAGACTCAGCGCGTGGCTGTCGGGACAATTGCTCCTGTCGTCGATCATGGGCGCGGCGATCTTCGTCGCGTTGCTCGTGCTGCGCATTCCGTACGCGCTGCCGCTGGCGATCCTGGCGATGATCGGCGAGACCGTGCCGGTCCTCGGGCCGATCGTGGCCATCGCGCCGGCACTGGCGGTCGCCATCCTTCAATCACGCTGGCAGTTCTGGTCGGTGCTGATCCTCGCCGTCGTCCTGCAGAAGATCGAGAACTTCTTCATCGTGCCGCGCGTGATGTCGCGAAGGGTGCGCATCTCGCCGTTGGCGGTCTTCATCGCCTTCATGATCGGCGGCACGATCCTCGGCGTCGTCGGCGCCCTGCTCGCCGTGCCGGTCGCGGCGATCCTGCAGGTGGCATTCGACGAGGTGTTCGTGGCGAGGCGGGAGCGGCGGCAGGATGTGGATCGGGCGGGAACGTTGGTACGAAGGGTGTAGCACAGACACTCTTGTCTGCGCGCCCGACACAGACAAGAGTGTCTGTGCCACAATACTTTCTCCGCCTTAGGTCCATATGAAATTTCCGTACGTCGATCAGGTGATCTCGCTCGTCAAGAAGCCGGGTGGAGCGAGGCCTCGCCGCGATCGTGACGAGCGGTTGCGCGCTGGGTTCGACTCCGCGCCGGTGGGGCTGGCGTTCGCCACCGTCGACGGACATTGGCTGAACGTCAACGAGCGTTTCCGCACCATCGTCGGCTACACGCGCGAAGAGCTCGCGCGCATTTCGCTCGAGAGCCTCACGCACGCCGAGGACGCGAAAAAAGAGACGGCGATGATGCGGAAGATGCTCACCGGCGACACCGACTCGTACCGCATCGAGAAACGGGTGATGGACAAACGCGGCAAGTACCGCGTGCTGACCGTCACCGCCACCTGCGTCCGCTCCGACAACGGCGAGCCGGAGTTTCTCGTCTACGTCGTCGAGGACGCGCAGCCGGGTCAGCGCGAGGCGCCGCGCGAATCGCATGACCGCGGCATGGCCTGGATCGTCGATCAGCTTCCCGACGTCTGCATCATCCGCTCCGACGATCGCGGCCTGATCACCGGCTGGAACACCGGCGCGGAAAAGCTCTTCGGCTACAAGCGCGATGAAGTGATCGGCAAGAACCGGCGCATCCTCTACCGCGATGCCGACGGCTGGGAAGGAAAGCCGACCAGTCAGCTGAACAGCGTTTCCGACACGGGCCGGCTGGAGTTCGAAGACTGGCGCGTGCAGCGCGACGGCTCGCACGTCTGGGTCAAATGCGCCATCACGCCGTTCCGTCCGGAAGGCACGGTGCGCGGCTACGTGGAAGTCATCACCATGCCGACCGGCATCACCGGCACGATCGACGTCTCGCACATCAAGGACGCGAAGGATGCCGAGGAGAGGAAGAGCACCGAGCTGCGCAAGATCATCGAGGCGTTGCAGGGCGAGGTCGATCTCGGCAAGCGGAAGGAAGAGTCGCTTCGCGACGCGCTCGAGCAGGTGCGCGTGATGGGCGAAGAGACGATGAACGAGCTGAAGATCATGACCACGGCGCTGCGGAAGGAGCTCGAGCGCCGCAAGGCCGCCGAGGATGAGCTGCGCCTGGCGAATGAACGGCTGGAGGCGGCGTCGCAGCCGCCGGTGGCCGCGCCCGAGCTTGCGCCGCCCGTGGTCGAACAGGAGATTGTGCAGGAGTCGCAGCCAGCCGCGCTGATCTGGAAATCGCTCGATGGAAAGCCGCCCGCGGAGCTGCTCGTCGCGCACGCCACCGAGCATCACAGCGGCACGCTGATGCTGACCAGCGGCGATCGCGAGAAGCAGCTCTTCTTCGAGAAGGGGAAGATCTTCTCCGTCGCCTCGAACAATCCGACGAAGTTCCTGACGCAGCAGCTGATCGAGCTTGGCTACATCACCGAGGAACAGCGGCAGCGCGCGCTGGAGATCAAGCAGGAGACTCACCTCGCCCTTGGCCGCATCCTCCTGATCCTCGGCGCGATCACCGAGGAGCAGTTGATCGATGTGATGCGCGCAAAGATGGAGGACGAGATCGCCGACCTCTTCGACTGGAAGGACGCGCGGTACGCGTTCGTCGAAGGAGAGGTGCCGTCGCTGCAACTCGTGCCGTTGCGGATCGACGTGGCGCCGCTGGTGGTGAAGAGGTTGAATCGGACAGCAGAGGGCAGACAGCAGACAGCAGACAGCGGACAGCAGACAACAGACGCTCCTCCTCAGCACTCAGCACTCAGCACTCAGCACTCAGTCCCCAGCACTCAGTCCTCAGTCCTCAGTCCTCAGCACTGGTTCATCGCCTCTCCGAAATCGAAGAAGTTCCACAAAGAGACGTGCAACTCCGTCAAGCGCATCCCCGCCGATGCCCGCACGCTCTTCGCCACGCCCGAGGAGGCGCGCGACGCCGGCTTCGAGGCGTGCCGTCTCTGCTTCCGTTAAACTGTCCCGATGCAAGCATTTCGACGCCTGTTTGCGGCGATCGCCGTCCTCGCCGCGCTTCCATCCGTCGCTCAGCAGAGCCCGCTCTTCTGGGACGCAAAACTCGAGTTGCGCGGGAACTATCGCGACAGCGAGCACGATCGGTTTCAGACGAAGTTCGAGTTCCCCGTCGAGATCATCCCGACCGGAAACCGCCATGCATTCGAAGAGACGGTCGACGCCGGCCATCACACGGAGCTGAGCGTCGCGCAGCTCAAGCTCGACTTCGGCTACGGCAAGTGGTTTCTCGCGCACGCACAGGTGCATGGGCAGGACAAGTACCGCCGCAATCCGACCAGTCACGACAAGCAGATCGATGCGGACGAGCTCTGGATCCGCTTCGGCGACAACCCGCAGTTCCTCGAGCGTCCCGAGAAAACGTCGTTCTTCGCGCAGTTCGGCAAGGCTCCGAAGATGGAGCGTCAGCCGCTGCGGCTGCTGGAGAGCTACGGCCTCGCCGCGACAGCGTTCAATCGCTTCGAAGACATTCAGGCGCTGATCGGCGGATCGGTCGGGCGCAATTTCTACTGGCGTCTTCAGGCCGCGAACGGCAACCCGGTTTATCTGCGCGATCCGAACGCGCTGGCGGGCGACAACGGCGTGAAGGAGCTCAAGGACTTCCCTCCCGATCCGAAGCTGCAGGCCGGTTTCCCGATCATCTACAACGCGGAGACCGAGGGGTACTTCTTCGATACGAAGCACGTGCAGTACGGGGAAGGGCTCGGCTATCGCTGGGCGAATGACGATCAATCGACCGGCTTCGATCTCATCGCGTTCCACTACAAGCGCGAGCTGGCCGATCGCGAGCAGCTGACCGGCTCGTTCTACGGCGGCGACATCGATCTGCTCAACGGACCGGAGCCGTTCAACGTCTCACTGCCGATCAGCGGCCGGAAAAAAGAAGAGACCGGCGCGCGCCTTTACGCCGAGTGGAAAGGCGTGACCACGATCGCGCAATACACGAAGCAGAACCTGGCCGGACTGCGTCGGAGCGGCTACGAATTCGAGATCGGGTGGAAGATCCCAATCGGCCGCGGGCCGGTGCAGTACATCCAGCCGACCGGGCGCATCAGCGGATTGCAGAACACGTTCCGCGCCGCGGCGAACAAGCAGTTCCCCGCGCCGAGCTTCTGGTGGCCCTGGACCAAGATCGACTACGGCTTCCGGGCCGGACTCGGCCACGGCGTCGACATCACGGCCGAGCGGGCGAAGCACAACATCGGCGCGCCGCGGAAGATCAATGAGAACGAGACGCTGGTCACGTTGCGGGTGAAAGTCGGCTGAACGGCGCGTCGTTTGCTCTTCCCGATTGCGGAGGAAGCACTGATGCGCAATGAAATGATCGGCGCGGTCGTACGCCGCGCGATAGAGCACCCGGAGTTCCGCCGCCGCCTCGTCGAAAACCCGAAAGAAGCCCTCACGGCTCACGGCTTCGCCCTCGAAAGCAACGAAATGGATGAGATCGAAAGGATCAGCGCGACGATCGGCGATTCGGGCGGCGACGTCGAGCAGAAACTGATCCGGATCGCCGAAGCATACGGAATCAATCCACGCTGATTCGGAACCTGAAAGCCTCCTGTTGCGTCACAGCTGCAACGGAATTTGTCTTTCGTAGGGCCGGTTCGAATCCGGCGACAAACTCAAAGCTGTCAAGCAGTAATCTCACACCAACAGAGGCTCCATCAGGGATGAGAATCCGAACCTTCGTCGCAGCCGGCGCGCTACTGCTGGCCTCGCTTACTCTGCTTGCAGATACCCCGGGCGGCCGTGCGGAAACCCGCATGGTCTATGACCCCATCAGCACTCACACCATCCTCTACGGCGGCGCCACGGCCATCGACAAGGGGACGAAGATATCGTACGACCTCGCGGATACGTGGGAATGGACCGGCGATCACTGGGTCCACCTCCTCACGCCGCACAGCGCCGGCCAGCGTTCCGGCCACGTGATGGTTTACGACTCGAACCGTTCGCGGATCGTGATCTTCGGCGGACGCCGCACCGACACCGTGAAGAACGTTCAGAACATCCTCAACGACACCTGGGTCTTCCAGAACGGCGACTGGTCGCAGCTGGCGACGCCCAACTCTCCGCCCGCACGCAGCGTACCGGGAGGGGCGTTCGATCCGGCGCGTGACCGGATCGTGATGTTCGGCGGCAACACGATCTCGACCGACGGCAAGAACACCGTCACCACGCTGCACGACACCTGGGAGTTCGACGGCACCACCTGGGTGCAGCGTTCGACCGACGGCCCGAAGCTGAGCAAGCCGATCGTCACCTACGACGACGCGACGCATCAGGTCATCCTCCTCGGGCTCGACGAGACCTCGAGCACGCAGTCGGCGACGTCGATGTACATCTACGACGCAGCCGCCGGCACCTGGTCGCAGAGCAAGCCCGATGGACTGCCGCCGTGCGTCAACGAGTCGCACGTCGCTTTCGACGGCGAGACGAATTCGACGGTCCTCGTTGGCGGCGTCTGCGCCGACTCGGCAATCGCCGACGACACGTTCTCGTGGGATGGCACCAAGTGGACGAAGCTGACGGTAACGACGTCGCCCGACCGCGCGTTCGGCGGCGCGATCGCCTACGACGCCGCGCGCAAAATACTGCTCCAGTACGGCGGCAGCATCGCGTTCGGCGGCAGCCGCATCGGCACTCTCGGATTCCACGACGGCATCTGGGCCACGATTCCCGATACCTTCTCGCCCGGCCCGCGCTCGTTCCCGATCGCCTTCACCTTCCCGCAGAACAACGTCCTCTATCTCTATGGTGGACAGGACGAGAGCCAGTCGTACGAAGAGCTCTGGTTCCGCGCGAACGGACAGTGGCAGCAGGTCACCGGCGACAACAAACCTTCACTTTGCGACAGCCCGATCGGCGCGTTCGACAGCGACCGGAGCCGCTTCGTGATCGTCTGCGCCGCAGGCAACGTCTTCGAGTTCGACGGCACGACCTGGGTCAACAAGAAAGATCTCAAGACCGTGCCGCCGATCCGGCGCCTCAGCAGCCTCGTTTACGATCCGGCGATCAAGAAGATCGTTCTCTTCGGCGGTTTCGATGAGACGAACTTCCTCGATCAGACGTGGCTCTGGGATGGCACGGCGTGGACGCGCGTGAAGAAGAATCCGCCGCCGCCCCGTGCGCAGACCGTGATGTGGTACGACGCCACGGCGAAGAAGGTGATCCTGTACGCCGGCATCGGCCGCCAGGACATCGACTCGCGCATCGAGCGCTTCGCCGACATGTGGTCGTTCGACGGCACCGGCTGGACGGACATGAAAGCCGTTCTGGCCAACACCCCCGGCATGCGCTACAGCACGACCTACAGTGTCGATCCGCGCACCGGTCATCTGCTGCTCTTCGGCGGCTTCCTCTACAACAAGGATTCGGCCAACGTCGAGACGCAGGTCTACGTTAATGATCTGTGGGACTGGGATGGCGCGAAGTGGACGAAACTGTCGCCGGCAACCAGCCCCGACGCACGCGAGAACGCCGGATTCACCTACGATCCGCTGTACGACCGGATGGTCCTCTTCGGCGGATACGGCGCGCGTTATTTCGGCGACTTCTGGCTCTTCGACACGACCAGGACTTCATGGCAGTACCTGGTCGATTCGCCGAGCTCCAACCGCCGCCGCACCGGTCCGGCGTTCCAGACGCCGGCGTCCGGCAGCGGATTGCGAATCGGAAACCAGTAGCTTTCAGTTGACCGTTGACAGTTGGCAGTTGGCAGGGTGACTGCGTGGTCCGCTGCCAACTGCCAACAGACCACTGCCAGCGAATGACCCGTGCTAAGCTCGCCCGCCTAAATTGGCCACCCTCCAGATAGCGATCGGCGCCGACCACGGCGGATTCGAGCTCAAAGAGCAGCTCAAATCGTTCCTCAGGGAAAAAGGGCACGCCGTCCGCGACGTCGGCACGAACAGCAAGGACCCGGTCGACTATCCGAAGTTCGCCAAAGAGGTCGCGGAGCTCGTCTCGAAAGGGGCGGTCCGCTTCGGAATCATGATCGACGGCGCCGGAATCGGCTCGGCGATGGTGGCGAACAAGGTGCCCGGCGTCCTCGCCGCAGCCGCATACAATGAAGCACTTGCGCGAAACAGCCGCGAGCATAATGATGCAAACGTTCTGACGCTCGGCGCAGGCCAGGTCGACGCCGGAACGGCGAAGCGAATCGTCGAAGTTTTTCTCGAGACCGACTGTACGGCCGACCGGCACCGCAAACGGGTCGACATGATCCGCGAGCTCGACAAAGGAGGGCGTGGCGTGAATCCCCCGGGCAGGGACTTGTCGTCCGAAGACATTGCGCGGATCACTGACAGGGTGAAGCAGATCCTGCAGGACGGTCCGTCCAATCCCGCCGCCGCCAACCTTCTTCCTCCCGACAAAGTCGCGAAACTGATCGACCACACCGTGCTCAAGCCGGAAGCGACGGCCGAGGACATCGACAAGCTGTGTGCTGAAGCGGCGAAGTACGGCTTCTACTCCGTCTGCGTCAATCCGGTCTGGGTGGTGAAGGCGAAGGCGCTCCTGCGCGGCACGCCGGTCAAAGTCTGCGCCGTCGTCGGCTTTCCGCTCGGTGCGCAGGCGCCGGAGATCAAGATCCTCGAGGCGCGCCGCGCGCTCCGCGAAGGGGCGCAGGAAATCGACATGGTGATCAACATCGGCGCGCTGAAGTCGAAGGATGACCGGCTCGTCGCGCGCGACATCCGCGGCGTCGTCGAGGTGTGCGACGAAGCGCGCGCGGTCTCGAAAGTCATCCTCGAGACCGCACTCCTGAACGATGAAGAAAAGGTCCGCGCCTGCCAGCTTTCGATGAAAGCCGGCGCCGACTTCGTGAAGACCTCCACCGGATTCTCGAAGGGGGGCGCGACGGTCGAAGACATCGCGCTCATGGCCCGCACCGTCGCACCGCGCAAGCTCGGCGTGAAGGCCTCGGGCGGAGTGCGGACGTATGCCGATCTGATGAAAATGGTCCAGGCCGGCGCCACGCGCGTCGGCAGTTCCAACAGCGTCAAGATTCTTGAAGAAGCAGCACAAGCAGTCGGTACAAACAAATAGTCTGAAGAGGTGAGATCAGTGGGTGAGCTTCGTTGCTACGTGTTCATCGACAGCCTCCAGCCGCAGTTCGCCTCGTTTCTCGGCACCGTGGCTCAGGGCTTCCTTCCCGTTCCGGGACAGGCTTCGCTTTTCGTCGAGGTCGCGCCGGGAATGGACATCATGCGGCTGACCGACGTCGCGCTGAAGGCGACTGATGTGCGGCCCGGCATGATGATCATCGAGCGGATGTACGGCATGCTCGAGGTGCATTCCGAATCGCAGGCCGACGTGCGGCAGGCGGGCCAGGCGATCCTCGATTCGCTCGGCGTCACGGAGGCCGACCGCATCAAGCCGGAGATCACGTCGAGTCAGGTCATTCGCAACATCTCCGACTACCACTCGCAGCTGATCAACCGCACGCGGCACGGCGACATGATCATTCCCGGTCAGTCGCTGTACGTGCTCGAGGTCGCCCCCGCCGGCTACGCGGCGATCGCCGCGAACGAGGCGGAGAAGGCGGCGAACATCAACGTCCTCGAGGTGCGCGCCTTCGGCAGTTTCGGACGCGTCTACCTCGGCGGAGAAGAGCGCGACATCGACGTCGGTTATCGCGCCGCCGAACAGGCAGTCAACTCAATCACCGGCCGCGCAGGCCGGGCGTAACGGTTTTAAGGAGGATTCAGCATGCCTGATGCACTTGGAATGATTGAAACGCGGTCGTTTCCCGCCGTCGTCGAAGCGGCCGATGCCGCGGTCAAGGCCGCGCGCGTGGAGCTCGTTTCGTACGAGAAGACGGGCGGCGGCTACACGACGATCGTCGTTCGGGGCGACGTCGCGGCCGTTCGCGCGGCGTGCGACGCGGCGCAGACCGCCGCGGGACGCGTCGGAGACGTCGTCGCCGTGCACGTGATCGCGCGTCCGCACGATCAGGTCGATGCCGTCCTGCCCCTCGGCCGGACGACTCCCGCACCGGAATCGAAGAAGAAATAGGTGTAGGACAGGCGCCCTCGCCTGTCCTGCACAAGGAAAACAACCATGCAACTCGCAAGAGTCGTGGGCACGGTCGTCGCCACACGCAAAGAGGAGAGCATGCAGGGGCTCAAGCTCCTGCTCGTTCGTCCTCTCGATGACGAAGGGCGCGAGAGCGGAAACGCGATCGTGTCGGCGGATGCCGTCGGCGCGGGTCCGGACGAGATCGTGCTGATCGCGGCCGGCAGCTCCGCCCGCCAGACCGCGTCCACCGACAAGCGTCCCGTCGACTCCGTGATTATGGCCATCGTCGACAGCTGGTACGTCGGCGATGCCATGAAGTACAAAAAGTGAGCTAGCGCATGAGCCGACTCACCGATCAGGAAATAGACGAGATCGCACAACGGATCGCCGCCGGCATGCGTGGCGGTGGTTCGTCATCGACGCCCGACGCCGCGTCGAAGACATCAGCCGCGCCCGACATCCCGCAAGGCCTCGGCGTCTTTGGCACTGTCGAAGACGCGGTCCGCGCGGCGAAAGAGGCGCAGCCGAAGTTCGCCGCGCTCAAGCTCGAACAGCGCTCGAGGATCATCGCCGCCATGCGCCGGTCGATGCTCGAGAACTGCGAGCTGCTCGCCCGCGCCGCGCACGACGAGACCGGATACGGCCGCTACGAAGACAAGGTGATGAAGAACAAGCTCGTCACCGAGAAGACGCCCGGCCTCGAGGATCTCGCGCCGATCGCCACGTCGGGCGATCACGGGCTCACGCTCGTCGAGCCGGCGCCGTTCGGCGTCATCGGCGCGATCACGCCGGTCACGAACCCGACCTCCACCATCATTTGCAACTCGATCGGCATGCTCGCTGCGGGCAACTCCGTCGTCTTCAACGTTCATCCATACGCGAAGAACTGCTGCATGCAGACGATCGCTTTGCTGAATAAAGCGATCATGTCCGAGGGCGGTCCGGCGAATGTCGTGACCGGCGTGTCGAAGCCGACTATCGAGTCGGCCAACGAGCTGATGCGCCATCCCGGCGTGCGGCTCGTCGTCGTCACCGGCGGCCCCGACGTCGTCAAGGCGGCGATGGGGAGCGGCAAGCGCGCCATCTGCGCCGGCCCCGGCAATCCGCCGGTGGTCGTCGACGAGACCGCGGACATCGACAAGGCCGCGATCGACATCATCATGGGCGCGTCGACCGACAACAACATCATCTGCACCGACGAAAAAGAGACGATCGCCGTCGCCTCCATCGCTGATGCGCTGATCGCCTCGATGGCTCGCCAGGGCGCGGTGGTCATCGGTAAGGACAAGCTCCCGCAGCTCGAGAAGGTCGTCTTCAAGGAGATGCGCGGGCCGCGGCAGAAGGCGTACATCGACAAGGATCTCGTCGGCAAGAACGCCTCGGTGCTCCTCGCGAAGATGGGGATGCAGGTGCCCGACTCCGTGCGCCTCATCGTCACCGAAGTCGATGAGAACCATCCGCTGCTCTGGACCGAACAGATGATGCCGGTCATGCCGGTGGTGCGCATGCCGAATGCCGACCGGGCCATCGATTTCGCGGTCGAGATCGAGGGCGGCAATCGGCACACGGCGGTGATGCACTCGAAGAACCTCGACAATCTCAGCCGGATGGCGAAGCTGTGCAACTGCTCGATCTTCGTCAAGAACGGCCGCTCGCAGGCCGGACTCGGATTGGACGGCGAAGGCTACTGCTCGTTCACCATCGCCAGTCCGACCGGCGAGGGCCTCACCAGCCCGCGGTCGTTCTCGCGCTGGCGCCGCTGCGTCGTCGTCGATCACTTCCGGATCACCTGATGAAGAAGACCTCCGCCCTGGCCGTCCTCGAGTTCGCAGACATTCCTGCGGGCGTCTGGGCGGTCGATGCAATTCTCAAGAAGGCGCCGATTGCCTTCGTGCGTGCCGGCACCGTGACGCGCGGCCGCTATCTCGTCCTCTTCGGAGGCTCGACCGGCTCGACCGCCGAGTCGCTCGAAGAAGCGCTGGCGTTGTGCGGACCGGCGATCATCGATCACACGTTCCTCCCCGACATCCACGACGCGCTGTTCGACGCGGTGTTCGGCCGCAAGCAGAAGTCGAACGGCTCGCTGCTGATCATCGAGACGGAGACCGCCGCGTCGATTCTCCGCGCGGTTGAAGCGGCGCTGAAGGGGACACCGGTGGAACTGGTGGAACTCAGGCTTTCGGACGTCGGCCTGGCAGGGAAGGGGATGGCGCTCCTTTCCGGAACGCTGCACGACATCGATGCCGCCGCGGCGCTCGCCGCCGCCGGCATCTCCAGCAACGCACCGCCGCGCGGCTTCTCGCATCGCATCATCGCCGCGCCGCACGACGTCGTGGAGCGCGACATCACCGCCACCACCCGCTTCGAAGACGCGCCGCTGCTCGACCTCGACGGGGAGATCGCCTGATGCTGCTCGGACGCGTGATCGGTCAGGTCGTGCCGTGCGTCGTCACGCCGGGACTGGAAGGCGTACCGATGCTGCTTTTGCAGCCGCTCGACAAGACGCTGACTCCGAAAGGGAAGGCGATCGTAGCCGCCGACGCCACGCGCATGGCGGGAGTTGGCGAGCTCGTGTCGTATGAAGGCGGGCGCGAGGCCGCGATGGCCCTCGATCCCTGGTTCGTCCCGGTCGATCACGCCATCATCGCCATCGTCGACGGAGTGAACATCACCGCATGATCCTCGGGCGTGTCATCGGCGAGATCCACGGAACGATCAAGCATCGTTTCTACGAAGGCAAACGCCTTCTGGTCATCGAGAAGCTCGACGACCAGTGCGTCGCCACCGGCGATTACCTCATTGCCGCTGATTCCGTCGGAGCCGGCGCCGACGAGCGCGTCCTCGTCCTCGACGAAGGGAACGGCGCGCGCCAGGTGTTCGATTCGAAAGACGGTCCGGTTCGCTCGGTTGTTGTCGGAATCGTTGACGACGTCATGTGCGAGTGAGGCTTACAATCGATCGCGGATGCCTTCCGCACGCCCAGCCGTCGTTCTCTTTTGCGGCAATGCCGTAAGGGATGAACGGCAGAAAAATCTCCCGCGCCGATTCCTGAGCCGCCTGCACGACGCGCTGTTGCGGCGGTTGCGTCTGCTCGACGCCGATGTCTACGTCGCGCGGCACGACGATCGCGAGTTCCGCATTGGAGAGGTTGCCTGGCCGGTCGGCACGCTCGGAAATCAGATCGACACCGCGCTGCGATTCTGTTTCCAATCCCACGATCGTGTCGTCATCGTGGCGGGTGACGCTGCGATCGATCCGGCGATCGTGCAGCGGGCGCTCGACGCGCACCAGGCAGTGATCGCCGAAAGCGGCGACGGCGGCTTCGCGCTCGCCGGATTCAGCGCGCCGCCCGACCTCGACTGGAACGCCGTCGTTGCCGATCGCGCGCATGCCGCGGCAGCGTTGCGCGAGCGCGTGAGCATCGAAGAGCTACCGCGCATCGACGACATCGACACGCTCGAAGACGCGCGCCGTGTCGTCCGCGCGCGGACGTCGTCATTGCTGCGACTCATCGCCACGCTTCTGGCGCTCCCGCAACCCGACAACCCGAGAACCCAACAACCCAGTCACCCGGCAACCCTGCAGCTCCCCTCCCGCGCTCCTCCCGCGTTCGTCTGATCCGCATTCGCAGATCCGACGACCCGGAGGATTCAAATGATCACGTTGACGGAGCGGACTCCGCTCCACGTCCCGCAGTTTCACTCGTTCGAGCACGACGGAATCACGTACGCGGTCGACGGCGACGCGCCGAACTGGCTGGCGGTCGAAGAGCGCGGTGCGGCGCTGCTGCGCACGATCGCCTCGTCGCCCCGAACATTCGGCGAGCTCGTGGCGCATTACGCGAACGAGCAGCGGCTCGAGGCGGGGAAGGCGTGGCTGCACGTGCACGATTTCCTCACCGCTCTCGATCGCGCCGGCTGTCTGGCCGAGGCGGCCTTCGTGCGCGAGCCGTACGCGGGACGCCGCGCGAACATCGAGCCGTCGGGATTGCGCGAGCTCTGGCTGCAGATCAACAACGCCTGCAATCTGACCTGCACGCATTGCCTCGTCTCCTCGGGGCCGGGCGGCCTCGCCGGACGATCGACCGCGGAAATGGTGGCGCTCGTGGATGAAGCGTCGGCACTCGGCGCGGAGCGCGTTTACATCACCGGCGGCGAGCCGTTCCTGCGCAAGGATTTCTTCGACATCGCGAACCACATCACCGAAACGCGCGGCGCGGAGCTGATCGTGCTGACGAACGCCACACTCTTCGCCGGCCGCATCCGCGAGCAGCTCTTGACGCTCGATCGCGATCGCGTCCGCTTCCAGGTCTCGATCGACGGCGCCCGTCCGGAGACGAACGATCCGATCCGCGGTGCCGGCGCGTTCGTCAAGGCACTCGACGGCGCGCGCATCCTCTCCGACCTCGGCTTCGACGTCTCGCTGACGACCGTGACGACGGAAGAGAACCTCGACGAGCTGCCGCTGATCCCGGCCATCGTGCGCGGCGTCGGCGCGCGCAGCCAGCATCTGATGTGGAGTCACAAGCGCGGACGCGCCCTCGAAGCGGACAACGGCTTCTTCCCCGAACATCTGCCGCTGCTGAACGCCGTGCTGGCAACGATCGACGCAGCGCGAAGCGAAGGCGTCGTCTTCGACAACCTCGAGGCGATCAAACGCCGCGTCAATGGCGTGCCCGGCATCAAGTACGACCTCGGCAACGCCGGCTGGGATTCGATCTGCGTCTACGCCGACGGCAAGGTCTATCCCTCCGCCGCGCTGGCGAATGAAGCGGCGCTCGTCTGCGGCGACACGGCGTCGCAGTCGCTTGCGGAGATCCTCGAGACCTCGCCCGTTGTGCAGCGGCTGCGCAGTGCGTCGCTCGTGCAAAAAGACCCGTTCCGTTTCCTGACCGGCGGCGGAGATCTCGAGCACGCCTGGTGCTTCGGCGGCGATTTTCTGGCCACCGATCCGTACTACCCGATCTCCGTCGAGCTGACGAAGGTCGTCATGCGCGAGCTCGGCGAGGAGAAGCGCGCGCGCAAGAATCTCCGTTCCGGCTATGACGCGCCGCTCGTGCTGCACGCGATGGGCGAGGGGGCGATCGCCTGCGGCACCGCCGACGGCGCGCTCGCGCAGCAGCCGGTACTGACGCTGCACTCGAACTGCGTCCTCTCGTTCGACGTCGACAAGCCGCGCGCGAAGGTGCGCGAGTTCTACGGCGCCGCGGCCGAGGAGCCGGTCGCGGAGCTCTGCTGCCCGACGAAGTACGACGACTCCGCGATTGCGCACATCCCGCAGGACGTGCTCGATCGCTTCTACGGATGCGGATCGCCAATGACCAGCGCCGGCATCAAGGAAGGCGAGACGGTCGTCGACCTCGGATCGGGCGCCGGCATCGACGTCTTCATCGCCGCGAAATTCGTCGGCCGCGGTGGGAAAGCGATCGGCGTCGACATGACCGACCGGATGCTTTCCGTTGCCCGCGAGAACCAGTCGCGCGTCGCCGAGGCGCTCGGATACGACTCTGTCGAATTTCGCGAGGGCTTTCTGGAACAGATCCCGGTCGAAGCGAAGAGCGTTGACCTCATCACGTCGAACTGCGTGATCAATCTCTCGCCCGACAAGCCGCGCGTCTTCGGCGAGATGTGGCGCGTGCTGAAGGATCACGGCCGCATCCTGATCTCCGACATCGTCTCCGAAACGCGTGTCCCGCCGCATCTGAAGACCAACGCGCAGTTGTGGGGCGAGTGCATCGTCGGCGCGCTGACGCAGGAGGAGTTCCTCGCGGAGCTCGAGCGCGCCGGCTTCTACGGACTCGAGGTGCTGAAGAAGTCGTACTGGAAGGACGTGGAAGGCTATCCGTTCTTCTCCGTCACCGTGCGCGGATACAAATTCGAGAAGACCGCCGGCTGCGTGTTCAAAGGACATCGCGCCGTCTACCTCGGGCCGGCGAAGGCGTTCATCGACGAAGAAGGACACATGTTCCCGCGCAACGAGCCATACGAGATTTGCACGGATACGGTGGCCAAGCTTGCGAACCCGCCGTACGCCGGCGCCTTCGCGATCCTCGAGCCGGGCGAAGAGCGCGCTGGTTATGCGTGCTGCGGCGCCGTCGATGAGGCGGCCTGTCGGCCGACCGGATGCTGCTGACACTGACATTGATTCTGGCGTTCGCGAACGGCGCAAACGATGTGTCGAAGGGCATCGCCACGCTCGTCGGCAGCGGCGTCTCGAGCTACCGCACGGCGGTGATGTGGGGCTCGTTCTGCACCGTTATCGGTGCGCTGACCGCGACGCTGATGTCGCGCGGACTGGTGGAGATGTTCAGCGGCAAAGGGATCCTCGTGCATCCGTCGACGTCGCCGCACTTCGTGCTCGCAGTGGCGTGCGGCGCGATCGGCTGGCTGCTCATCGCCACGCGTACCGGGCTTCCGGTCTCCACCACGCACTCGCTCGCCGGCGCGCTCGTCGGAGCGGCCGGATGGAACGGCGTGCAGTGGTCCGCGATCGGCGCGAAGGTCGCGCTTCCGCTCGCGGTCTCGCCGGTGATCGCGCTGTTGCTGCTCTTGATCGTTTTGCCGCTGCTCCGTCCACTGACCTCGAGGCTCGACCGCTTCTGCGTCTGCATCGAACAATCGACGCCGGTCACGCCTGACGGTTTCGCGATGCGCGAGGCGATGCCGTCAGTCACGGTCGCGTCGTCGTGCTCGACGCCGGTCGCGCGCGTTGGCGCCATCGATGCCATGCACTGGATCTCCGCCGGCGCCACCAGTTTCTTTCGCGCCCTCAACGACACGCCGAAGATCGTCGCCCTCGGCATCGCCGCGATGGCGCTCTCCGGCGCGTCGCTCTACGCGCTGGTTGCGCTGGCGATGGGCGCCGGCAGCCTGATCGCCGGCCTCCGCGTCACGCGCACGCTCGCCGAGAAGATCGTGCCGATCACGCCGGCGAATGGCTTCGCCGCCAACGTCGTGACCTCGCTGCTCGTCGGCCTCGCCTCGCGATTCGCGCTGCCGGTATCGACGACCCACGTATCGTCCGGCGCGATCGTCGGCATCGGGATTTCGGAGGGTGGGCGGGGCCTGCGCTGGAAGACGATCGGCGAGATGCTGCTGGCGTGGGTGGTGACGTTGCCCGTGTCGGCGCTGATCGCGGCGGGGGTTTACGCGGTAGTGGGTTGCTAACCGTCATCCCGAGCGCTAGTCGAGGGACCTGGGCGCGTGGGCGGCACGACCATCGCGCCATCCGCCCACCCGGGTCCCTCGACTAACGATTCCAAGAAACTCCCTGTGTTCATGCGAGATTTTCGCTCGTGGCCCAAGCCCCTCATCCGCCTGCGGCACCTTCTCCCCGCTCGTCGCGGTGAGAAGGGCAACAAGGCACGTGTCTCGCGAGAATCTGGTTTGTTGCCCCTCGCCCCGCGACGAGCGGGGAGAGGGTGCCGCAGGCGGGTGAGGGGGCCGTGCCACGAGCGACACTCTTCCCTCTGGCGGGGGTTTCTTGCCCTCAGTTGAGTCGCGTGCGACGTTCCAAGGCTCGGGACGACGAACGAAAGAATGAGGACGAAAAAAATGCCCTTTCCCCGGCCGTTGGGAAAGGGCGCGGCGCGCTAGAGTGCGCCGACTGGGTCGCCGCAATTCTACGGATCAGCGACGCTCCACAATCTATGTCCGCGCGCGCGGCGCGGCCACACTTTTTTCAGCGTACGCGAGTTCCCGCGGGCACGCTCGGATCGACGCTCAGCAGCGACGGCTCGCCGTCGATCGAGGCCGCCAGCACCATGCCGTTCGACTCGACGCCCATCAGCTTCGCCGGCTGCAGGTTGGCCACGATCACGACCTTCCGTCCGACGAGCTCTTCGGGCGTGTACTTCGTCCCGATCCCAGCCACGATCGTCCGCTCGTCATCGCCTGTGAAGATCGACATCTTGATCAGCTTCTTCGATTTCGGCACCCGCTCCGCGGCGCGCACTTCGGCGACGCGCAGCTCGGTCTGCATGAACTGATCGATCGAGATCTTCGCCAGATCGGGCGGCGCGGCTTCCGTCGTTTCAACGGGCGGTTTCGTCTCTTCCATCTTCGGTTCTCCTGCGATCCAGGCGGCGGTATCGATGCGCGGATAGATCGGATCGGCGACGCGCACGGGCGCCCCGTTCGGCAGTCCGCCCCACGCCAGCGCCGCGGCGTCGATGCGATCGGGATCAGCGCCGAGCCGCGCGAGCGCTTCACGCGTCGACGCTGGCATGAACGGCGCCATCATCACCCACGTGATGCGCAGCGCCTCGAGCGTGTTCCAGATCGTCCGCGACAGCGCTTCGTCCGCGCCTGTCTCCTTGAATTTCTTCCACGGCTCTTTCGCCACGATGTAGCCGTTGATGGCCACGAGCAGCTCCCACACGTCGTCGAGCGCGCGCGAGAACGCCAGCGCGTCCATCTCGCGCAGATACTCCGGCACGATCCGTTGCGCCGCGCGCAGCAGCTCGTTGTCGTCGCACGGTGTCGGCGGCGTCAGCCCGCCGAAATACGAATCGCTCATCTTGATCGCGCGCGACAGCGTGTTCCCGAGGTCGTTGGCGAGATCGGAGTTGTAGCGCGAGAGGAACGCCTGATCCGAATAGTTCGCGTCCTGCCCGAACACCATGTCGCGCATGACGTAGTAGCGGAACGGATCGGCGCCGAACTCGTCGATGATGTGATGCGGCCGAACGACGTTGCCGAGCGACTTCGAGATCTTCTGGTTGTCGCGAAGCCACCAGCCGTGACCGACCACTCGCTTCGGCAGCGGCAAACCGGCCGACATCAGGAACGCCGGCCAGTAGACGGCATGGAAGCGGACGATGTCCTTGCCGACGAGGTGAATGTCGGCCGGCCAGTAGCGATCGAAGCGTTCGTGCTCATGCGATCCGAAGCCGAGCGCCGAGATGTAATTCGTCAGCGCATCCATCCAGACGTAGATCACGTGATCGGGATTGCCGGGGAAAGGCACGCCCCACTTCACCGCGGTTCGGGAAATCGACAGATCCTTCAGTCCCTGCTCGACGAATGACGTCACTTCGTTGAGCCGCGTCTGCGGATAGACGAAGCCGGGGTTTTCGCGATAGTGCTTCAGCAGCGGCTCGGTGTAGCGCGAGAGCTTGAAGAAGTAGTTTGTCTCCGTCGTCCACTCGACGGCGTGCCCGCTGTCGTCGCGCTTGTCCTTGACCTGGTTCTCGGGGATGAACGTCTCTTCGCTCTGGCAGTACCAGCCGGAGTGCGAGCCGAGGTAGATATCGTCGGGCATCCGCTCCTGGATCCGCTTGATCAGCTCGTACACGCCAACGCGATGCCGCCCCTCGGTGGTGCGGATGAAGTCATCGTTGCTGATGTTGAGCTTCGTCCAGAGCCGGTGATGTTCGGCCACGACGCGGTCGGCCAGCTCGATCGGCAGCACGCCTTCTTTCGCCGCGCTCCGCTCCACCTTCTGCCCATGCTCGTCCGTGCCGGTGAGGAAGAAGACGTCGTCTCCCATCCGCCGCCGATGCCGGGCGATGACGTCGGCCGCAATGTTCTCGTACATGTGCCCGATGTGCGGGACGTCGTTCACGTAGTGGATCGCGGTGCTGATGTAGAAGGGCTTTGCCATCAGGGAGCGGGATTGTATCGAAGAGCCTTCCGGTATGCTGCGCCTTCAGTGAGGAAACAGGCCGGCCTCATCATCTCCGTGCTGTTCGTGGTGCTCGTGTACGCGTTCTTCGCGAGCGGCGGCACGTGGAAGTTCCGCACGCTTCAATGGCACGAGCAGCACAACGCGAGCCTCGGCGCGGACTACTACGCGCGGCTCGCCGAGGGCTTTCGCACCGGGCATTTGAGCATGGAGGCGAGCGTCGATCCGCGGCTCGAGACGCTCCCGAATCCGTACGATTACGACGCCCGCGCCAGCGCCGGCATCGAAGCGCTCTGGGATGCGAGCTACTACCGCGGCCACTACTACCTCTACCACTCGCCTCTGCCGGTCATCCTTTTCTATCTGCCGTTCCGGCTGATCTTCGGCGCCTATCCGCCCGACTCGCTCGCCGCCGTCGTCTTCTGCGGCTGGGCTCTGGTGATGTCCGCGCTCTTCCTGAAGCGTGCGCTGGCCGAGCGGCATCGCCTGCCGATGTCGATTTGGGTGCTGCTGGCCGGACTCGGCAACGTGATCGTCTTTCTCCTCTCCGACATCCGCGTCTACGAGATCGCGGTGATGACCGCGATGGCGATGAGCATGACGTGGGCCTGGGCGCTGCTGCGATTCAGTGAGGAACCGCGCACGCGATCGGCGGTGTGGATGGGCGTGTGGCTCGCGCTTGCGGTTGCCGCCAGGCCGAATCTCATCGTGCTCCTGCTTCCGACGTTGATGGCGATCTTCGCCGCGCGCGACCGGCAGCCGCTGCTTCGAATCGCGCGCGCCGCGCTCCTGCCGATCGTCGTTTCGACCGTGATTCTGTGGAGCTACAACTACGCGCGCTTCGGGAATCCGTTCGAGATCGGCGTCAAATACCAGATGGAATTCACGTCGATGGTCGGGAAGCGCGTCTGCTCGGTCTGCAACACGAAGGAAGTGCTGCGCGTCTTCAACAATGCCGAGCACTACCTCTTCTGGGCCCCGTCGCTCGAGAGCCATTTTCCGTTCGTCAGCCTGCAGGTGACGCGGCTCGATCCCGCGGTCTCGGCCCCGCTCGGCGCCGACACGATCGTGGGAATCGTGGCCATGGTTCCGCTCGTGATGATCGGAGCGCTCTTCGCGCTGATCCTCGCGGGACTGCGCCGTTCCGATGCGGCCTCGCGCGTGATGCTCGGCGGCTGGCTCGTCCTCGGCGCGCTCTGCACCTGCTGGTGGGTCGTCGCGCGCTACTCGCTCGACTTCACGCCGCTCATCGTCGTCGCGTCAGCCGTCACGATCGAGCGAGGGCTCGCGCTGTTCGAGGAGTGGGAAGTGCGAACGGCAATGCTCCGCCGCGTGATGATCGCGCTCGCCGCGTACTCGATCGTGATCGGCCTGCTCCTCGGATTCGAAGGGCTCGGAGGCTCGTTCCGCAGAAACAATCCCGAGCTCTTCAAGTCGATCGGGAAGGTGTTGCACGTCAAAGTGCGGTGAACACGTGCGGCTTTCGTCGCACAGGGATCGCCGGAGGCGTTCAGGCATGTAGCCGGTGGCAATTGCCACCGGAACCGGTAATCCCTAAAAAATGCACGCCGGATGGTGTGCGGGGAATCCGGCACGCCTCCGGTGTGCAAATTCGGGTCGACACGACGGTCCGGTGGTTGCGCGCAAGAAACGCGCGCACCACCGGCTATTAGCCAGCACGCCGCCGGCGTGAAGCAGCTAAAGTCCAGAGTGCGGCTTCGCCGCACGAAGGGTGAGTTTCTGACGAACTGCCTGAGGAAACTTGCGACAAACTTGCGACGCGACTTGCGACAGCATCCAGCGGCACCTATGACAAGCTATGACGCGAAGCTGTGACAAGCTGTGACACCCCGCCTCGAGTAACCCTCTCCATATTCACTCCACATTCCTGCCCCACATTCCTCTTCATGGAGGAACAAGTGAACAACTTCAGATGGATTCCGTTCGTGGCCGCGATCATGCTCGCAGTTCTGGTCGGCGCCGTTGCGTACAACGCCGGGCTCGCGCATGGCATCACGCAGTCGGGGAAGATCGTGGTCGCGCCCGGCAGTCCCGCCGCGGTGCCGTATCCGTATGCCTATCCGTACTACGGCTGGCATGCGTGGGGAGGCTTCTTCTACCTGCCGTTCTTCTTCATCTTCATGGTCTTCGGGCTGATCCGTATGCTCTGCTGGCGCGGCGGCATGTACCGCGGCCGTTGCGGGTATCGTGATCTCGACGAATGGCACAAGCAGGCGCACGAGCGGACGCCGTGACGGTTCTGGTCGTCGATGACGAGCCGCAGATCGCGGAGATCGCGAGCGATTATCTGCGGCTCGCCGGATTCGACGTCATCGTCGCCGGCGACGGCGTCCGGGCACTGGAAGCGGTGCGCGGACGCCGTCTCGATCTCGTCGTCCTCGACCTCGGGTTGCCGCGCCTCGATGGCATCGACGTCGCGCGCGCCATCCGCCGCGAGTCCGACCTTCCGATCATCATGCTCACCGCCCGGGTCGAGGAAGACGATCGCCTGAAGGGACTGGAGGTCGGCGCGGACGACTACATGACGAAGCCGTTCAGCCCGCGCGAGCTCGTGGCGCGCGTGAAGGCCGTGATGCGGCGGACGTACGCGACCGCGGACAGCTTCCGCGCCGCGGATCTGGTGATCGACGTCCCGCGGATGCGCGTCACGCGCGACGGGAATCCGATCGAGCTGACGCCGACCGAGTTTCAACTGCTCGCGACGCTGGCCCGCCACGCCGGGCGCGTCTTCACCCGCGCGCAATTGCTCGAAAGCGACGAGGCATTCGATCGCGCCATCGACTCGCACATCAAGAATCTCCGCCGCAAGCTCGGCGAACGGGAGTACATCGCCACCGTCTACGGCATCGGATACAAGTTCATCGACGAATGAGGCATCGCAGGCCGCGGCATCGTTATCCGTATGGACATCCGCCGTTCGCGCGGCGGATGGGATGCGTGTTCGCGCTGCTCATCATTCTCGCCGCGATCGCGGCGCGAGTTCGCGGCACGGTGGCCATCGCCATCGCCCTGTTGATCGCCGCCGGCTTCGCGCTCGCCGTGCGCCGCGCAGCGCGGCTCTTCGCTGAGCAGGTGCGCCTGCGCCGTCAACTGATGGCCGACGTCGCGCACGAGCTGCGCACGCCGCTCTCGATTCTGCAGGGCCGCATCGAAGGTCTGCTCGACGGCGTCTACCCCCGCGACGACGAGCGCCTCGGCGAACTGCTCGCCGAGACACAACACCTCGCGCGCCTTGTGGAGGATCTGCGCACGCTCGCGAATGCCGATGCCGGCGCGCTCGATCTGCGCAAGGAGAGGATCGATGTGGGGGAGGTGATCCGCGAAACGGCCGCCGCGCTTCGCGTCGTCGTCGAGCTGCCGGAGGAATTGCCGGAGATCGATGCCGATCCGGTGCGCATCCGCGAGGTGCTGCTCAATCTGCTGACGAATGCCGTGCAGCACGCGCCGGATGGAACGGTGACCGTCAGCGCCGAGTCGCGCTCGCGCGAGCTCGTGATTCGCGTCCGCGACAACGGACCCGGCATTCCTGCCGACGCGCTGCCGCATCTTTTTGAAAGATTCCAGAAGGGCCCTCGCTCCAAAGGCTCAGGCCTCGGCCTCTCCATCGCGCGAAAACTCGTGCTCGCGCATGACGGGACGATCAATGTGGAAAGTGCGGAAGGGGTGGGGACGACAGTTACCGTTTCGCTTCCGCGCTGAGGAGTGCGGCGGCCACGCCGCCGCTTTTCGTGCGGCGAAGCCGCACTGCAATTTAGCCGGGGGTGCGGCGAGCACCCCCGGATGCCCGTATGCGAGCGGTCTCGTGCCGCGACAGCGGCACTGCAAGAGAGAGCTTGATCGATCCGTTTTCAGTGCCGCTGTCGCGGCACATCGCGCGCTCCTCTGGATCCGGGGGTTCATTCGCGAGCGAATGAACCCCCGGCCAAATTGCACTGCCGCTTCGCGGCAATGAAGGGCCCAACTCCAGAGTGGCTTCGCCGCACGTTTGCGGCGGCCCAGCCGCCGCAAACGATTCTTATCAGCAGCCATCCGTGTTCGTGTCCAGCAGCCAGTCGGTCACAGGTCGACACCGCGGAGGCGGCTGCGAATCCGCAGCCTTTCGAGCTTGATTCTGTGAAGAGGCGAGTTAGGCAGCACGTCGACCAATGCCCGGCCTGTCGCCTCGTCCTTGGCGGGCTCTTCGACCGGGACGGGGACCTCGTCACGGCGATGAACCGTGATCTGTTTTGGTCTTTCGGTCTTCGCCTTGCGCACGACCACACTGTATACGAGACAATCCCATTCCCATGTGGAACCGCCGCGAGTTTGCCCGACTGCTCTCACTCACCGCCGCCGCTGCCGCAACCACGCTCACTGCCGCCACCCCACTCCCGCTCTCGCGCCGCGCGCCGGTGAAGCCGAAGGCGCTCGCGCCGGGGGACACGGTCGGTCTCGTCCTGCCGGCGACGGCGGCGGCGACGATGGACGAGATTGCATTTGCCAAAGAGCAGCTCGAGGCGATCGGGTTGAAGGTCGTGCTCGGGAAGCACGTGTACGACCGGTGGGGCTACTTCGCGGGACGCGATCGCGATCGCGCGGCGGACATCAACGCGTTCTTCGCCGACGATGCGATCGCCGGCGTGGTCTGCTACACGGGTGGGTGGGGCTCGCCGCGCGTGCTGCCGTATCTCGACTACGGCCTCATCGCGCGCAAGCCGAAGGTGCTGATCGGCTACAGCGACATCACCGCGCTGATCAACGCCGTGCATCAGCGGAGCGGCATCGTCACGTTCCACGGACCAGTCGGCGGCTCGACGTTCGAGCCGTACACCCTCGACAACTTCAAGCGGGTCGTGATGACCGCCAGTCCCGCGGGAGCGCAGAACGCGCCGTCGAAGAAGCCGAACGAACTGATCGATCGGATGAATCGCGTCGTGAAGCTCGCGCCCGGAAAGGGGAGCGGACGACTCGCCGGCGGCAACCTGACGATGATCGCCGCGACGATGGGGACGCCGTACGAGCTCGATACCGCCGACGCGATCGTCTTCCTCGAAGACACGCACGAGGAGCCGTATCGCATCGACCGGATGCTCACCCAACTCGCCCTCGGCGGGAAGTTCAACGGCATCGCCGGATTCATGTGGGGCCGTTGCACCGACTGCGAGCCGAAGGGGAACTCGTTCAGCATCGAAGAGATCCTGCGCGACCGCTTCGCATCGCTCGGAATCCCCGCGCTCTCCGGTCTCTCGTTCGGACACATCGAACAGAAGCTCACGCTGCCGATCGGCGTGATGGCCACGATCGACGGCGATGCGGGGACGCTGACGATCGATGAAGCGGCGGTGGTTTGAGCGATCAGGTGTCGAGCAGCGCGGTTTGGAATCGCGGTCTGCCGAGCGATGTGTAGAGAGCCCACGCGGCGATGGCGAGGAGAAACGCTGGGGCGACGAGGCCGCGAGTCGTGTACCACGCTGCTTCCGTCGGCAGGACGTTGGTGACGAAGAGGAAGAAGGCCGTGCAATACGCGACGATCGCGAGCAGGCCGAATCGCGCGACGACGAAGGTTGCCAGCGCCGCTCCGCCGGCGAAGATCGGGAGCATGCGCGGATCGTCGGAGGCGAAGTGGAAGACGACCAGCAGCAGCGCGAACACACCGGCGGCCGCGAGGCGGCGCCGGCGAAATGCGAGGGTCATGATCATCAGCGCGATCATGAGCGTGAGGCCCTGCACGATCGCGTAGTGAACCACCTTCGCGATTCCGGCGACCGGCGTGAATCCGTTCCGCAGCATGCTGGTCGAGGCCATGATCGGCGCGATGCCGAGGACGAACGGAATGCGCGCGACCACGGCATGGCCGAGGCCCGCGGCGATCCCGATCAGCACATCGCGGCCCACCATCGCATCGCGCCAGTCGCCTGACATCAGGCGCGCCCAGGCGATCAAACGATCGGGCCAGCGGCGGCGGACGAACGGCTCGAGCCCGATGTAGACGAGGAAGTATCCGGCGCTCCAGAACAGCGTCGTGGCGGCCGCTCGCAGCACGATTGTCGTTTCGTGCGATGCAGAGAATGCGTGATCGGCGAATCCGACGATGGCGATCATCTGCAGGACGAAGAGCACGACCGCCATGCGCGTGGCGGACGCGCGATCGCCGCGCCGCATCCGGAGATTCCGCCACGCCAGCAACACACCGGCGAGCGCGAAGACGAGCAGGACCACCGCGGTCGCCAGGCCGTACGCCTGTCCCGCTTTTCCGGCGAAGGGGAGCGCGCTGGTTCGATCGACGGCGTCGTCCCACGGCGCGACGATGCGGAAGAGCACCGGCGTACCGCGCCACATCGCCACCTCGACCCGGATCGGAGTGCCGTCGTCGGGATGCTTCCCGCTCCACGCGCTGCGCAGATCGCCAAAGGATGCCGGGAGGAGGCGCGGATCCGTCGGCGCGAAGCGATTGAGATCGAGTCCCGCCGCGGCGAAGAGCGCGGGCCAGTCGGGAGTGCGCGGCTGCCACAAGGTCTGCGGAACGGCGGCCAATGACATGAGCCGCCCTTTCGGATCGAGGACGATCGTCGACGCTCCGGGGGCGGTCTGGGGAGGATCGGCAACCGCCGGTGCGAGGTCGGGACCGTCGCGAATCAGCGGCTCCGCTTCGCTGCGAGACCAGAACGACATCGGCGACGGACCGCTCTTCAGCCGGTCCCAGCGCTGCGGTGAGTTGTCGCTGGTCGCGATCCATGCAACCTGCTGCGGATTTCCTTCCCAGCCGCTCGATTGGAACTGATGCTCGGGCAGTCCGAGGCCGTTTCGGATTTCCGCGGCGCGCTCGATGAGGAAGTCGGGCGATTTTGGATGCAGCATGCCGAACACGTCGCGCTTGTGCTCCGCGTAGAACGCGAAGGTGGTCTCGATCGTGATCAACGCGATCAGCGACCACGCCGCCATCGGGCTCAGGCTTCCTTCCGGTCCGGCGGCGGCGATGACTTGCGGAGCGGGCGTCTGTCCCGCGGCCATCGCGGCGGCCAGCGGATCGCCTCCCGGCAAGGCCTCGATGACCTCGCGCGCCGACCGCGGTCTCGCGGCCGGATCGCGCGAGAGACAACGAAGGATGATCGCCTCGAACGCCGGATCGATGTCGCGGACGACCGTCGACGGCTTCGGAATCTCGCGAGCCTGTTCCTTCACCCGATCGGTGAACGAGCCGGCGTCGTGGACGCGGCAGCCGGTGACGACTTCGTACATCACCAGGCCGAGGGCGTAGAGATCGCTCTGCACGCTGGCCGCGACTCCTTCAAGCTGCTCCGGCGCGATGTACGCCGGCGTGCCGGCGAGGCGACCTTCCTGTTCGCCGGCGCTGAGCGCGAGGCCGAAGTCCATGATGCGCGCGCCGCCGAGCGAGTCGATCATCACGTTGGCCGGCTTGAGGTCGCGATGCAGCACGCCCTTCGCGTGCGCGGCGAGGAGACCGGCGGCCGTGCCGCGGGCGATGTCGACCGCCTTGTCGTGCGAGAACCGGCCGACGCGCCGGATCAGGCGCGAGAGGTCTTCGCCTTCGACGTACTCCATGGCCACGAACGCGACGTCTTCCCATTCGATGATGTCGTAGACGCGGCAGACGTTCGGATGCGTGACCAGCCGCCCGAGCCGCACTTCATCGTCGAGGACGGCGGCGTAGCGCGCGAGCTTGGCCTGCAGAAACTTCAGCGCCACCGGCTGGCCGAGGCGCATGTCATCGGCGCGAAAGACCTTCCCCATGCCGCCCGCTCCGAGCAGACAGACGATGCGGTAGCGGCCGGCGATGATGGTCCCCGGCGCGAACTGCGTCTCGCCCCGTCGCTGTCCGGCGTGAAACGCCTCGCTCTCGACCCTGAGGGTCTCGTCGGGCGTGGTCATGATGGATCGCAATAAATCAGACCATATGTCGGGCGAAAATTAAAACGCCGTGCTCGCCTCGTGCCGCTTCCGCGCGCGCCAGCGCAGCCGGTCGAGGTAGAGGTAGGTCACCGGCGTCGTGAAGAGCGTCAGCATCTGGCTGACGATCAATCCGCCGACGATGGCGATGCCGAGCGGGCGGCGCAGCTCGCTGCCGACTCCGCTGCCGAGGGCGAGCGGGAGGCCGCCGAAGAGCGCGGCCATGGTGGTCATCATGATCGGGCGGAAGCGGAGGAGGCACGCTTCGCGGATCGCGTCATGCGGGCTCTTTCCCTCCTTCCGCTCCGCCTCCAGCGCGAAGTCGATCATCATGATGGCGTTCTTCTTCACGATGCCGATCAGCAGGATGATGCCGATGAGGGCGATGATCGTGAACTCGGTGTTGGTCAGCAGCAGCGCGATCAGCGCGCCGACGCCCGCGGACGGCAGCGTCGAGAGGATCGTGATCGGATGCACGAGGCTTTCGTAGAGGATGCCGAGGACGATGTAGACGGCGAGCAATGCGGCGAGGATCAGCAGCGGCTCGTTGGCCAGCGAGTCCTGGAACGCCTGCGCCGTCCCCTGGAAGCCGGGATGAATCGACGACGGCATCCGCATCGTCCGCTCCAGCTGCTCGATCGCCACGGTCGCTTCGCCGAGCGAGACGTCAGGCGCGAGATTGAAGGAGATCGTGACGGCGGGGAACTGCCCCTGATGCGGAATCGAGAGCGGCGTCTGATCGATGCCGAAGTGCGCGATGGCGCTGAGCGGAATCTCGCGGCCGTTCGATGAATGGACGTAGATGCTGCCGAGTGATGCGGGGGAGCCGCTGAACTTCGGATCGACCTCCATCACGACGTGGTACTGGTTGATGCCGCTGTACATCACGGAGACTTGGCGCTGACCGAACGCGTCGTACAGCGTGCTGTCGATCGCCGCCAGCGAGACGCCCAGGCGCGCGGCGGTCGGGCGGTCGATGATCACGGTCGCCTGCAGGCCGTGATTCTGCTGATCGCTCGACACGTCGCGCAGCTCCTTCAGCTTGTGCATCTCCTTCTCCAGCTTCGGCGACCACGACATCAGCTCCGCGACGTTGTCCCCCTGCAGCGTGTACTGATAGTCGGAGTTGCTCTGCCGGCCGCCGACGCGCACGTCCTGCGTGGCGCTGAGAAAGAGCTGTGCGCCGGGGATGTGCGCCGTCTTGGGACGGAGCCGCGCGATGATCTCCTGCGCCGACGCCTTCCGCTCCGACAGCGGCTTGAGCGAGACGAACATGTTCGCCGAGTTGCCGCCGCGTCCGCCGCCGGTGAACGAGACGACGTTCTCCACCGCCGGGTCCTTCTGCACGATGCGCATGAAGATGTTGAGCTTCGCGATCAGCGCGGCGAACGACGTGTCCTGCGCCGCCTGCACGTTCCCGCCGAGGCGTCCTGTGTCCTGCTGCGGGAAGAAGCCTTTCGGGATGATGACGTAGAGATAGATCGTGAAGCCGATGGTGGCGAAGGTGACGAGCAGCACCGGCAGCGAATGGTCGAGCACGAAGTCGAGGCCATGCTCGTAGCCGCGCACGAGGCGGTCGAACGCGTTCTCGCTCCAGCGATAAAGCCGGCCATGTTTTCGCTCGCCGGGCGGGAGGAGGAACTTCGCGCACATCATCGGCGTCGTCGTCAGCGAGACGACGAGCGAGATGGCGATGGCCACGCTGAGCGTCACCGCGAATTCGCGGAAGAGGCGTCCGACGATGCCGCCCATCAGCAGGATCGGGATGAAGACGGCGATGAGCGAGGTGCTCATCGAGAAGACGGTGAAGCCGATCTCCCGCGCGCCGCGCAGCGCGGCCTCGAGCGGATTCAGTCCGTTCTCGAGATGGCGGGTGATGTTCTCGATGACCACGATGGCGTCGTCGACGACGAAGCCAGTGGAGATCGTGAGCGCCATCAGCGAGAGGTTGTCGAGCGAGTAGCCGAGGAGGTACATCACGCCGAACGTGCCGATGAGCGAAAGCGGCACGGCAACGCTCGGGATCACCGTCGCCCAGCCGCTGCGCAGGAAAAGAAAAACGACGAGGATCACGAGGAGGATCGAGATCGCCAGCGTCCGCTCGACGTCGACGACCGAGGCGCGGATGGTCGAGGTGCGATCGAGCACGACGTCGAGCTTGATGGCCGGCGGAATCGCCGCCTGCAGTTGCGGCATGAGCGACGTGACGCGATCGACGGTGCCGATGATGTTCGCCCCCGGCTGACGGAAGAGGACGAGCGAGATGGCCGGTTTGCCGTTGACCGACCCCGCACTATTGATGTTCTCGACGGAATCGACGACGTCCGCGACTTCGGACAGGATCACCGGTCTGCCATCGCGCGAGGCGACGATCAGGCTCCGGTATTGATTGGCCTTGAAGAGCTGATCGTTCGTGTTCACGACGTATGCGTTGTTCGTCCCGGCGATCGCCCCCTTCGGCCGGTTCGCGTTCGCCGCGGAGAGCGCGGTGCGCACGGCGTCGAGGCCGACGTTCATCCGGCTGAGCAGCAGCGGATTCGCCTCGACGCGCACGCCGGGGCGCGAGCTACCGCCGACGAAGACCTGGCCGATGCCGTCGATCTGCGAGATCTTCTGCGCCAGCACCGAGTCGGCGACGTCGTACATCTGCGGCTGCGTCAGGACGTCGGACGTGAGCGCGAGGATCATGATCGGCGCGTCGGCCGGATTGACCTTGCGCCAGTTCGGATTCGACGGCAGGTTCGCGGGAAGCTGTCCGCGCGCCGCGTTGATCGCGGCCTGCACGTCGCGCGCGGCGGCGTCGATGTCGCGATCGAGATCGAACTGCAGCGTGACGTTCGTCGATCCCGATGAGCTGTTCGACGTCATCTGCGTGACGCCGGCGATGCGTCCGAATTGCCGCTCCAGCGGCGTCGCGACCGATGACGCCATCGTTTCCGGATCGGCCCCCGGCAGGTTGGCGGAGACGGAGATGGTTGGGAACTCGACCTGCGGAAGCGGCGCGACCGGGAGCCTGGTGTACGCGAGCGCGCCGGCCATGAGCACCGCTGCGCTGAGGAGCGAGGTGGCGACGGGGCGGCGGATGAAGGGCTCGGAGAAGCTCACGTCGTCACCGGGTTCCCGACGTGCACCCGCTTCCGCACCTTCGCCGCGAGATTGTCGAACCAGATGTAGACGACCGGCGTCGTGTACAGCGTGAGCAGCTGGCTGACGAGCAGGCCGCCGACGATTGTCACGCCGAGGGGATGCCGCAGTTCGGCGCCCGTGCCGGTGCCGAGGGCGAGTGGGAGGCCGCCGAAGAGCGCGGCGAACGTGGTCATCATGATCGGCCGGAAGCGGAGCAGGCAGGCCTGGTAGATCGCCTCCTCCGCGCTCTTCCCCTGCTCGCGCTCGGCCTCCAGCGCGAAGTCGATCATCATGATGGCGTTCTTCTTCACGATGCCGATCAGCAGGATGATTCCGATCAGCGCGACGACGCCGAACTCCATATGGAAGAGGATGAGCGCGAGGATCGCGCCGACGCCGGCGGAGGGCAGCGTCGAGAGAATCGTGAGCGGATGGATGTAGCTCTCGTACAGCACGCCGAGCACGATGTAGACGGTGATCAGTGCGGCGAGGATCAGCCAGCCTTCGTTTGCCAGCGAGCTGCGGAAGACCGCGGCCGTGCCCTGAAACTCGGTGTGAATGCTCGCGGGAAGCGACATCTTCGCGACCGCGTCATCGATCTGTTTCGTCGCGGCGCCGAGTGATTCGCCCGGCGCGAGATTGAACGAGATCGTCGCCACCGGGAACTGCCCGAGGTGATTGACGGCCACCGGCACGGTGTTCGTCTCGATCCGCGCGAAGCTGCTGAGCGGGATGATCTGCTCGCGCGTGCCGGAGAGCGGCTGCACCGGCTGCGCGGTGCCGGGCGCGGTCGGTGTGGCCGGACCCGTTGTCGTCGTTGGGACAGTGGTTGTCGCCGGCGCGTGCACGTAGATGTGCTTCAGCGCATCGGGCGAGAGCTGCAGCTTCGGATCGGCTTCGAGCACGACGTGGTACTGGTTGAGCTGCGTGAAGATCGTCGAGACCTGCCGCTGGCCGAACGCGTCGTAGAGCGTGTCGTCGATCATCTGCGGCGTCACGCCGAGGCGCGAGGCGGTGTTGCGATCGATGACGAGATCGGCTTCGAGACTGCCGGAGCCCTGATCGCTCGCCACATCGCGCAGCTCCGGAATCTTCGACAGCTGCGCGACGACGCGCGGTACCTGCTGCGCGAGCTCGATGGCATTCGAATCCTCGAGCGTGTACTGGTACTGCGTGCGGCTGACGCGATTCTCGACGGAGAGGTCCTGCACCGGCTGCATGTAGAGCGTGATGCCGGAGACCGCCGAGACTTTCGGCTGGAGCCTGCGGATGATGTCGGATGCGTTGGCGTCGCGATCGCCGAGCGGCTTGAGGTTGATCTGAATCCGACCGACGTTCGACGTCATGTTCGTGCCGTCGACGCCGATGAACGACGAGACGCTCGACACGGCCGGATCGCGCGTGACGACCTCGGTGAGCCGCAGCTGCCGCTCCGCCATCGCCGCAAACGACGTGTCCTCCGGCGCCTCGGAAATCCCCAGAATCACCCCCGTGTCCTGTACCGGGAAGAACCCTTTCGGCACGAGGATGAAGAGGATGATCGTGACAATGAGCGTCGCCAGCGTGACGAGCAACGTCGTCGTCTGATGCCGCAGGACGACCTTGAGGGTGCGGTCGTAGTAGCCGACGATCCGATCGAAAAACGACGTCTTCTCTGAATCGTCTTTCTTGTGCTCTTCCGCGCGCAGCAACTTCGCCGACATCATCGGCGTCAGCGTCAGCGACACGACCGCCGACACGAGGATCGTCACCGACAACGTGATCGCGAACTCGCGGAACAATCGCCCGACGATGTCCGCCATGAAGAGCAGCGGGATCAGCACCGCGATCAGCGAGACGGTCAGTGACACGATCGTGAAGCCGATCTGCTTCGATCCCTTCAGCGCCGCATCAAGCGGCTTGTCACCCTGTTCGATGTAGCGCGTGATGTTCTCGATCATCACGATGGCGTCGTCGACCACGAAGCCGGTGGAGATCGTGAGCGCCATCAGCGAGAGGTTGTCGAGGGAGTAGCCGAGGAGGTACATCACGCCGAACGTGCCGACGATCGAGAGCGGCACGGCGACGCTCGGGATGATCGTCGCGGAGACGCGGCGGAGGAAGAGGAAGATCACGAGCACGACGAGGGCGATCGTGATCAGCAGCTCGTACTCCACGTCGCGTACCGAGGCGCGGATCGTCACCGTGCGATCGGTCAGGACGGTGACCTTCACGCTCGGCGGCAGGCCGCTCGTCAACTGTGGCAGGAGCTGCTCGATCCGGTCGACGACGTTGATGATGTTCGCGCCCGGCTGCCGCTGCACGTTCATGATCACGGCAGGAGTGGTGTTCATCCACGCCGCCTTCTGCGCGTCTTCGACGCCGTCGACCACGTGCGCGACGTCGCCGACGCGCACCGGCGCGCCGTTGCGGTAGGCGATGATCACCGGCTGGTAATCGGCGCTGGCGAAGATCTGATCGTTCGCGCCGATGCTGAAGTTCTGCCGCGGTCCCTGCAGTTGTCCCTTCGCCTGATCGGTGTTCGCCGCCGCGAGGCCGGTGCGGAGATCCTCGAGACTGAGGCCGTACGACGCGAGCGCCGACGGATTGGCCTGCACGCGCACCGCCGGCTTCTGGCCGCCGCTGATCGTGACGAGTCCCACGCCGGGGAGCTGCGAGATCTTCTGCGCCAGCGTGGTGTCGGCGAGGTCCTCGACTTTGCTCAGCGGCAGCTGCGACGACGTGAGGCCGAGCGTGAGGATCGGCGTGTCGGCCGGATTGACCTTGCTGTAGATCGGTGGATTCGGGAGGTCGCGCGGCAGGAAGCTCGCCGCCGCGTTGATCGCCGCCTGCACCTCCTGCTCGGCGACGTCGATGTTCTGCTTGAGGTCGAACTGCAGCGTGATCATCGAGCCGCCGAACGAGCTCGTGCTGCTCATCTGCTGAAGTCCGGGGATCTGTCCGAACTGCCTTTCCATCGGTGCGGTGACGGAGGAGGTCATGACATCCGCACTTGCGCCGGGATAGAACGTGAGGACCTGGATCGTCGGATAGTCGACCTGCGGCAGCGCGGAGACCGGCAGCTCGCGATACGCGACGATACCGGCGAGGAGAATCGCCGCCATCAGCAGCGAGGTGGCGACGGGGCGGAGGATGAAGATGCGTGATGGATTCACGATGGGGTTGTCATCCTGAGCGTGGAACTTCGCACGCGACGCGACTGAGGGGCGAGAAACCCTGCGAGAGGGAAGAGTGTCGGCCCCTCACCCGCCGAGCCTGCCCTGAGCGCAGCCGAAGGGGCACCCTCTCCCCGCAAGCGGGGCGAGGGGCACCAAGGCTTGAGCTGCGCGAGTTTGTTGCCCTTCTCCCCGCGGCGAGCGGGGAGAAGGTGCCGCAGGCGGATGAGGGGCCCATGCCACGAGCGAAAATCGTTACGGCATCTCCGCGCCTCAGGATGACACCGCGTAGCGAGGCGGTTCCTCCGCGGTGCTTTCGCCCAGTGTGGGGCGGGTTCTCCAACCCGCCCGGGCGGGTTAGAGAACCCGCCCCACGCCCGATCTCGACCTTCCCGTGCGGCTGCACCTTGTCCGCTCCGTCGGTGATCACCTGCTCCCCTTCGTTGACTCCCGTCACGACCGACGTCGTGGCCTCCGTCATCACGACCTGCACGGCCCGCATCTCCGCCGTCTTGTCGGTGCCGACGACGTAGACGTATGTTCCCTGCGAGCCGTGCTGCACGGCGGCGGTCGGAATCGTCAGCGCGTGTCGCCGCACGTCGACCTGCAGCCGCGCGTTGAGGAACTGATTCGGATAGAGCGCGCCGTCGGAGTTGTCGAAGACCGCCTTGCAGCGGAACGTGCCGGTGTTCGGATCGATCTGGTTGTCGATCGTCAGCAGCCGTCCGGTCGCGAGCTTCGCCGAACTGTCGCGGCTCCACGCCTCGACCGGAATCCCGCCGCCTCCGTGCCGCGTGACGGACGGCAGTGCATCCTCGGGGAGCGTGAAGAGCGCGGCGATCGGCTGCATCTGCGTGATGACGACGAGACCGTTCGCGTCGGAGGCGTGGACCATGTTGCCGGGATCGACGTTGCGGATGCCGACCCGTCCTGTGATCGGCGCCTTGATGTGGCAGTACGCGACGTTGAGCCGCGCCTGCTGGATCTGCGCCTCGTCCTGTTTGATCGTTCCTTCATCGACGCGCACGGCCGATTGCTGCGTGTTGTATTGCTGCTGCGGGATGACGCCCGCCTTGTACAGATCGTCGTAGCGCTGCAGGTCGTGACGCGCGTTCTGCAGCGTCGCCTCGTCGCGGAAGCGCGCCGCCTCCGCCTGCGCCAGTTGCGCCTCCGATGGCGCGGGATCGATCAGCGCCAGCTCGGCGCCGGCGCGCACGACCTGCCCTTCCTGAAAGTTGAAGCGGAGGAGCTGGCCGTCGATCCGTGTCTTTACGGTTACGGTGTTGAGCGCGTTCACATTTCCGAGTCCATCGAGGTAGACCGGAACGTCGCGCGCGACCACCGGCGTCACGGCGACCGCGACCGTACGGTTGCGCGCATTCGCCGCCGCGGCCTTGGCCGCCTTCGCTGTCGTAGCGGTGTGATGCCGCACGAGCAAGACCGCGAGAACGATCACGATCACGACTACGGCGATCAGGATGTTGCGCGTTCGTTTGGTGTGGGTTTCTGCCGGACTGGTCGGTTCAGATACTGCCATGCCGACAGTGCCCAGCAATGTGCCTACCAAATGTGGGGCGGGTTCTCTAACCCGCCCCGGTCCCGCCACTCCCGGGGGCGGCGGGTTGGAGAACCCGCCCTACGTGCGTTACGGTGACGGCACATGACTACCGGCCTCCGTCGCGACCTCGGGACGATCGAGTCGTACGCCACATTGCTCGGCATGCTCATCGGCGCCGGCATCTTCAAGGTCACTGGCGATGCCTGGCGGATGACGGGGCCGAGTCTGATCCTCGGCTACCTGGTGCTCGTGCCGGCGGTGCTGGCGACGTCGGTGGCGTACTCGGTCTTTCTCTCGACACCGCTCGGCAAAGAGCCGGGAGGCGAGTACACGAACATCACCCGGACGTTCGGCGGGAAGATCGTCGGCTTTGTCGGCGCCTGGCTGAAGATGATCTCGTACATCGGCGCGCTGGCCTATCTCGCCGGCGCGTTCGGCAGCTATGCACAGACTCTTGTGCATGTCGACGAGAGGGTTCTGGCCATCGGCTCGCTGCTTTTCTTCTACGGAATCCACGTCGCCGGTGTGCGCTGGTTCGGACGACTCCAGGTCTGGATGTGCATGATCCTCGGCGTCTCGATAATCGTGCTCATCGTCCCGGGACTCTTCGCCATTCACCCCGCGTATTACCGGCCGTTCTTCACGCACGGCCTGAGCGGATTCGCGGCCAGCCTGCCGGCGGTCTTCTTCGCCTACGCCGGCTTCGAGTCGCTGGCGCAGACGGCGGGGGAGGTGAGCGACAGCACGCGCCGCCTGCCGCGCGTTTTTCTGCGCGGCATCCTGGCGACGGCGGTCATCTATCTGCTGATGTCGACTGTCGGCCTCGGGACCCTGGCGCCGGAACGGCTCCGCGTCTCGTCCGCGCCGATGGCCGACGCCGCGGCCGGATATTTGCCGATCGGCGCGGCGGCGCTGGTGACCATCGGCGCAATCATGGCCTTGCTCACCTCGGTCAATGCCACGATGCTCGTGCCGTCGCGCGTCGCCATCGTGCTGGCGGATGACCGGCTCGCCCCGCGCTGGATCGGCGCCGTGTCGCCGCGCACCGGAACGCCGATCACCGGACTGACGCTCACGCTCGCCGGCGCGGTCGGCTTGCTGGTGACGAATCAGATCGGGCTCGCGCTCAGTGTCGCGATCTACGCGCTGGTGATGCTCTATCTGCTGCACAGCCTCGCGCTGTTGATGTTGCCGCGATTGAATCCGGAGCTCTACGCGCAGGTCACCGTGTCGATCCCGCTCTGGCTGCAGCGCGTGGCGGGCGTGGTGTCGATCCTCTTCATGGCCACGATGCTGGTGCAGATCTCGCTCTTCGCGATCGAGCTGCTGCTGTTCTGGGCCGCGATCGGATTGCTCTTTTACGCCTGGTCACGTCGTGTAGCGAACCGCGGGACTGCCGGCGGGATAGAACACGCCGAGGAGACGAAGCTCGCCTGAGCCGGTGTTCTCGAGGCAGTGACGCTGGCGGATCGGCAGGAAGATGCACGAGCCGGCGCCGACCGGCGTCGATGACTCGCCGGCGTGCATGATCCCTTCGCCTTCGAGGATGCAGATGACCTCTTCGTAGAGGTGGAAGTGATCGGGCGCGCGCCCCGGCGGGATCGACCCGACGAATTGCGTCACCTCGGCCTGCACGAGCTCCACGTACCACCGATCGCCCGTCTGCTGCACCGGCTGATCTTCGAGGCGGACGACCTCTGTCCTCCGTCCGGATGGTGTAGCCGGAGTGAGCGAGCTGACGTACGTCGCTTCGCCGGTGAGCGTCATCGGCACGCCGGCCGGAATGTAGATGCCGATGTTCTTTTCGAGGTCGTACAGGACTTCGTCGTGCGCGGAGTTGGCGAAGGTGGCCTCGCCGTGCTGTTCGATCGCGCGCAGCGAGAGCCGGCTTTCGAAATGGCGCCAGATGCGGAGATTGCCGGCGACTTCCGGTTCTCCGTCGCGCATGCCGGTCACGCGGCAACCGCCCTCGAGCTCGACAACCATCGCAGGGCTATTATGTCGCGCCGCTTGTGTCATCCTGAGCCGCGAAGACGGCGAAGGACCCGTCGCTTCGTGCGATGCGCCTGTGGGATACGGGTCCTTCGCCCTCTACGGGGCTCAGGATGACATCGGGGGACACCATGAAGACGCAGGAAGACGGGATCCACGCCACGAACCAGGATTTCATCCGCTACGACCAGGTGGAGAAGCGCCAGAGCTACCACCTCGCGGAATCGGAGTCCGACGATCAGTTCGACGACGATTTCGTGATCCGCACCTGCGACATGCGCGACGAGAATTTCGCGCAGCAGCTCGGCGACGCGTTGCGCGAGATCGGCTTCGCGATCCTCAGCGGCCACGGCGTCGATCCGGCGCTCTACGACGAGGCCGACGCGAAGATCGAGGAGATGTTCACCCGTCTCTTGATGGACGAGAAGCTGCGGTATCGCGCGCAGCGCTTCGGCTCGGTCAATCAGGGCTATTTCCCGATCAAAGAGACGAGCAACATGCATCCCGATCTCGTCGAAGGGTGGGTCTTCTGCCGCCGCGCATTCGAAGGGGGCGATTTCTGGCCGGTCGCCGAGTACCGGACGTTCTTCGAGCAGATCGTGAAGGCGCACGAGCCGCTGATCTTCCCGGTCATGCAAAGCCTCCTGCAATACCTCGGATGCGATCCGCATCTCTACGATGCGAAGCTGACCGGCACGAACTTCGGACTGCGCCTCAATTACTACCCGCCAATGTCATCCGACGATGATGCGTCGGGTGCGGCGCGGCTGCTGGGGCATGAGGATGTCGATCTCTTCACGTTCCTCCCGGCGCCGCGCGCGGAAGGGCTGCAGATCCTCAATCGCCGGAACATGAAATGGATCCGCGTCGCCGCGCCGCGCGGCACGATCATCCTCAATACCGGCGACTACATGCAGCGGATCAGCAACGACATCTTCCCGTCGACGACGCATCGCGTCAGCAAGCCGCGTGACGCCGCCCAGCGCCGCAATCCCCGTGTGTCGGTACCGATGGCGGTCTATGTGTGGGAAGACGAAGTGCTCGAAGTGCTGCCGTGCATCGCGCAGCCAAAGTATCCGCCGGTGAAGGCGATCGAGTTCCACACGAGCATCACGAGCAAGTTCTACGGGGACGATTACGCGGTGAAAACGTAGGGCGGGTTAGAGAACCCGCCCATGGACTTTTGCTTTCACGCCAGCGGCGTGCGGGCCAATAGCCGGTGGCAAGGCCACCGGATTCGGACGATTCGATAATGATTGCACCCCGGCCGGGATGCGGGAATTCCGGCGCCCCGGCCGGGGCGCAATTGGGCGTCCTTCGCTACCGGTGGTATCGCTCCGCGAAACCACCGGCTATCTGCCTGAACGCCTCCGGCGTTCCAGGGCGGGTTAGAGAACCCGTCCCACACTGCTAATGCGCCGGCTGGGTCCAGGTGCCCGGCATCGAGCTCGGCGGCGCGAGCGCTCCCGCATTGCACGGTCCCATGTTGCCGTTGACGCAGGTCGTTCCGCTGGTGGTCTGGGATGGCTCGATCGTCGTCGCTGAATAATTGATGGGAAAGACGCCCGGCACGCTTCCGGGCGGGCGCGTGAGAAATGCCACAGCGATGCTTCCGCTCTGAGTCGCCAGTACGGCGCCACCGAGATTTACGGCGCTGAAGGTTGCCTGAGTGAAAATCGCCCCTTGCAGAAATGCGCCGTCGAACATCACGGCCCCGCTCTTTGCGCCGTTCTGAAGTGTAGTGCCGGTGAAATCGGCGTTCACCAGACAGGCTCCGGTGAACGAGACTCCGCCGCATTGAGCGTCCATGAGCCCCGTGAATTGAGCCGAGGCGAGATAGGCGTTCGAAAAATTCGTATCGACGAGCGTGGCCTGGTTGAGGGTGGCCTGCCCTCCCCACAGCAGGGCATAGGAGAAATCGGCGCCCGACAGGAACGCGCCGTTGAACATGGCGTCCTCGAGGTTGGCACCGGCAAATATGGTGGACGTGGGGAATGCGTTACCCGTCTCACCTTCGCAATGGGCGGAGGTGAAAACGGCGCTGTTCAGCCACGTATTGGAGAAATCGGCGTTTGCGAGGAAGGCGCCCGAGAAATTGGCCGGGTTCCCGTTCTCTTCCGAGGCGAGGAACGCGATGCCGGAGAAATCGACGCCGCAGAGGCGCGCCGACTGTGCATTGAGGTTGGTGATGGATGCCGGTTTCGGATCGAAGAAGGCACTGGAGAGATCGAGCAATGTCCAGTTGTTGCCCGCAAATCCGGCCGCGATTTTCGACCCGGCGAACGAGGTGAGATTCGAAGGATCGGTGGAGAACTGGGCGTTCGTGAAGATCGCCTGGGTGACGTCCGTGTTCGTGAACTGCGTCCCCTGCAGATGGGCACCAGTAAAGTCGGCGGCGCCGAGGATTGCGCCATTGAAAATTGCTCCCTGGAGCCGGGCGCCGTTGAACTTCGCATTCGTGAAATTGCCGTTGTTGAAGTGCGCGCCCTGCAGTATTGCGTTCGAAAAATCGGCCTCCGGAAATGAGGCATTGGAGAAGTCGGCCTTGCCCGGACTGCCGCTGCAGATCGCGCCGGTGAAGTCTGGGCCGGTACCGGTCGAGCCATTGAAGGTGACCTGGTAGAGAAATGCGCCTCTGAAGTTCGTTCCGTTCATGACGGCGTGGTCGAAAACCGCGCTTTGGATCGTATTGGGGCCGAATACCGTGTTCGACAGATCGGCGTACATCCAGGTCGACGATTGTGGGAGGCCGGCGGTGGAGAGCATCGCCATGCTGAAGTTCTCGCCGCTCAGGTCGACGCCGTTGAAATCGAGGAGAACGGACTGCGTCCCCTGACTAATGCAGTATTGAAAATAGGGATTGGCATCTCCCGATATCTCGTCGAGGAACATCCCTCCCGGCGTGACGACCGTAACCAGGAGTCCCAACGGAATCTGATACGGCGCCAGCACGGAACTGCCGCCCGACCAGCTCAGGCAGTCGTACAAATAGACACCCCCGGCGATGGAGAAATCGAGCCTGAACACGCCGAAGGTGCCGCCTTGATAACCGGACAAAGGGGCTGTTCCGAGTGTCAGAGCGTTTGAAGCGGGGTTGTACGTATAGTTGAACGTGATGGCGGGCGAGAGCGTCGGATCGAAGTTTACCGCCGCCCACTCGGAATACGGGAGGAAGAGCACGGCTGGCGAGGTGGCACCGGGACTTCCGGCAAGAGGGGCACCCGCTCGCATTACACAGGTGCTTGTGACGGTTTCGAAGGGGTTCGAACTCGTGCCGCTGTTGTCGTACAGGGCAAAGACCTTGAATCTGTATCCTCCGCTGGGATCGGCATAAGGCCCATCCGAGCTCAAGAACGTGATTTTCGCGATGAACGGCGTGGCTTGACTCATGCCGCACCCACAGCCGCCGGCGGCGGGGGCGATGGGAGCCATTTACTGATGGTCGGCTGCACTCGATTGTTCTGATCGACGATCGTCTCGTAATTGAGCGCGAACAAGGCCCGCATCAGATCGACGCTGATGCAGCCGGCGGCGACGGCCGGCGTCTGCACGAGGAATGTGCCGTTCGGCTCGTAGACATCGAGGAAGTATTGCGCCGCCGTCGTCCCTCCGCTCTGAAGATAGAGCACGTAGATGTAGCCTCTCCCTTCTATGGCCAGGTCGAGGATCGTGTCGCCCGTGGAATTGTTCAATGGCGCAGTGGCCGAGGTTCCTCCGGCGAAGTACTGCACCGGATTTCCATTGACGTCGAAGGCCTGCAGCCGATAGTTCCCCTCCTCGGCGACGACAATGCGCCCGTCCAGCGCGACGGCAATGCCGGTCGCGCCTGCAATCAGTCCCTCGCGTAAACCCGATCCCGACATCAGTGTCGCCATTGGAGCCGTCGCATCCGTCGTGGGTGCTGCAGGTAGTGTGATGCGGAACATCTTGTCGGGGCTTGCGCTGATCCCGAATACATAGCCTTGGGGATGGACGACATAGCGATCGATCGGAACGAGAAAACGTCCCCAGCTCTGTTGCTGATCGCCGATCGGCATGTTCGGCGCCGTCGAATCCTGCAATGCGAGCTGGCGCAGGTGATATCCGCCGTCGGGATTATCGACCGGGTCATAAACGCCGACCGACGGATCGATGTAGAAGTTCCTGCCGGTGCCGTCGTCGGGCGACGACATATCGAATGTGATTCCGCTCTGTGCGCCGAAGGACGTTGCCGGAATCGCCAGGCCGGTCGTTGGAGTCATTCCGATGGAAAGCGTCTGTACAGTGAACTGATCGCCCGAAGCGCCGCCGAGGCCGCTCGCTTCCCATGCATAGCCGACCATCTGCGGCCGTTGAGCGACCGTGATGTCGACGAGCTTCGTGATCGACATCGACGGGCCATAAGGCGAGGCCGTGGCGGCCGTTTCCGTCGGCGGCGCGGACGTGTTGATCCAGCCGAGGGCGTTGTTGACCATCCCGATCTTGGCGGTGTGCTGATAGGTCGTCGTGATGTCGAGCGGAACCTCGTTGTCGGTGATGGTGAAGCTGACAGTAAACGTCCCGTCGGTCGTCTCCGCCGGCAGCCAGCCGCTCTGACCCTGTCCCGATTGCCAGCCGTTCGCGGCGTAGAAGAAGGCGAAGACCTGCAGGTTTCCGCCCGCCGGCACGCTGGCGAAATTGACCGGAATCGTGTTCGGCAGTTGCGGCGGGAGAGTGACGTCCACCGCCGGCAGCGTCGTCCCGCAGTCATACGCCACCACGATGCTCATCGAGGCGCAGAGGTCGGGGAATTGATTGGTGGCCGGATCGGCGCCGACGGTGATCGACAAGGCCATCGTCTGCACGAAGTCGGTCTCGAAAACGAACGGCGAATCGAGGATCTCGATCGTCGTCTCCGCGAGCTCCGCCGCGGTCGTGGCGGCGCGCAGCACGAAGAGCGCGAGGTCGACGAACGGAATGGCATCCTCGGCACCGGCCAGTGCTTCCTGCTCCGCGTACCACTTCGCCAGCGACGTGAGCCCTTTCTTCAGAATCATCGGCCCGAACGTAAGGGCCAGCTTCTCCACCGCCTCGGCTGGATCATCAGAAAGCGCGATGTACGTCGCCGCCCCGCCCGCGATCAGGAATCCGGCCGCCACGCAGACCGCGAACATCACTTCCGGGTCGGCAAAGATGCTGTTGACCGGCCCGTTGCTTTCCTCCGCCGCGCCCGCCATCAGCATGATCATCGGCAGCGCGAGCTCGAGGAACGAGGTGAGCACGATGCCGACCACGCAGACGTCGCCGTCGAATGAGCCGCGTCCGAGGCCGCCGAAGAGGAGGCGGACGGTGGCGGTGCCGTTCGGGACGGAGATCGAGAGCGAGGTGGGGATGGTCGGCAACGGGATGCCGAAGATCGTGCTGACCGGCGAGATCACGGTGACGAACTTCTTCGTCGGATTCGGCTCGAGATCGCAGATGGAGTCCGGTCCCCGCAGGAACGCGGGGAGCAGATCGGGATAGTCGTCGGGCGGCGTGATCGGATTCCCGCCGGCGTCGAGGAATTCGACGTAGAGCGAGAGATGGCGCAGCCAGGAGTTCGTGCAGGAGGCGGTGATCGTGCCCATCCCGCTCGTGTCGCTGATCGGGATCTGGTAGATCGACGTGGCGCCGTTCATCAGTTGCGCGCCGGCGCTGGCGCCGATGCCGCTCGCGTTGAGCGTGTAGGTCAGTCCCGATTGCCCGGAGTTCAGGCTGAACGTCGCGGTCACCGTGCCGGTTCCAGTGAACGTCGCGGTGAACGTCGTCGGCTGGCCCGCGGTCTGCGGGCCGGGCACCAGCGTCGCGGTGGCGAGCGTGCCGGCCGGGACGGAGATGGTGGCGGTGACGGTGCCGGCGAGGAGGGCGGCGACGATCTCGGTGGTGAGCGACGGCGTGTCGTTCATCGACCAGATCCCGTTCGCCAGCCAGGTGTCGGTGGCCGATGGCGGCGTGTAGCTGTCGAACGTCACGGAGAGGCCGCTGCCCGGCGTCATATTGCGGCTCGTCCAGACATTGCCGCTGCCGCCTCCATCGCCCGCCGTGTTCGTCAGCGTCGTGAGCGCGGTGGCGACCGGGCTCGATGCGGCGTAGCCGCTGGAGGTCGATCCCGGCGTGACGTTCCACTGCTGTCCCTGCAGCGTCGGATCGTTCTTGACCTGCTGCACCGCGTGCTGCACGGCGCCGGTCATGTGCGCGAGGACGTCGTCGGCCGGCCGGTGATAGACGCTGCCGTCCGCGGCGGTGTTGGTCACCATCCACTCGCCACCGGCCGTCGCATCGGAGTAGATCTGTTGCGGCAGGTCGTTGCTGGTGACGCTCAGCGCGTTGTTGATGGCGTTGCTCACGATGTAGCTGCCGGTCGTGAGGTTGAGATTCATCAGGTCGTGATGACTGAAGAGCAGCGCGGTCGCCGCGTCGGTCGCGTCCTGCGCGACTTCGATCGATGCGGGGAGCTGCGGCAGTCCGCCGCCCGGGCCGACCGCGGCCGTGAATTGCTCGGGCGTGACGCCCATCAGCGCGAGCTTCGGATGGATCGCGCCCGGCGTCGGCACGACCTGCGCGCGCGCCGCTTCGCGGCTGACGGCCGGAAGGTGAATCCCGAGGTGGACCGGCCCGTCGAAGGTCGTGGTGCCGATCGTCTTCGGAGTGGTCACCGTCATCATGGCGATGGCGTCGGACGGGAGGACGGTGTCGGCGTAATGCGAGAGGCTCGCGTCAGGGAAGAGACGCAGGATCGGTTCCGCCTCGCGCGCGGCCCGGAGCGTGTCAGGCGTGTGCCGATTTAGCGGCGCCGATCTCCCGGCACAGCGGAACGTGTACGGGACGTCGGGAAGGTGACCCAGGTTGAAATGGAGAGACCGCTGTTCCGTCGGACGCACTCAGCACCTCCGCAGTTCGGCAATTCAGTTCGTCGATACGGAGGGAGGGAGACAGGGACGTATAAAGTACGCCCGCGGGTGAGCCGGCACAAGGAATGATTCTGCAACGCTGACTGCCGGGCTCCACAGACAGCGGCGAGGTCAACAGCCGGTGGAGTGGAGCTCTTCGGAGATGACGCGCAACAAGAGGTCGGTCGCAACCGGTTTCATCAGGACTCGTAAAGCACCGGCATCGAGCGCCCTCTTTTGCATGGCGCCGTCGCTCCCTCCGCTGGCAGCGATGATGCGAGCATGGGAATCGATCCGGCGCAGGGCGGCGATGAACGTGGCGCCGTCCATTCCGGGCATCATCATGTCGGTGAGCACGAGCGGACGCCTCGATGCGAAGCGCTTGTACGCCTCGATTCCCTCGGCCGGCCCGTCCGCCGTCAGGACCTCGTAGCCCACTTCTTCCAGGGTCTGGCGGACGACCTCCAGGATGGCTGCCTCGTCGTCCACGACGAGAATCAACTCGCCGTGTCCTGCTGGGACTGCATCGAGAGCATCGTCACCCGGCGGGTCCGCATTCGAATCTGCGGGTGGTACCGGCAAGTAGACCTTGAAGCTGCTCCCATTTCCTTCCGAGCTGGAAACAGTCATGAATCCGCCGTGACTGCGCACGATCCCGAGCGAAGTGGAGAGGCCGAGACCGGTCCCTTGACCAACCCGTTTGGTGGTGTAGAACGGCTCGAAGACGCGGTCCATGACTTTCTGTGGCATTCCGGTTCCCTCGTCGGCCACCTCCAGGACGACATAACGACCGCCGGGGATGCCGTGAACGACGGCCTCCCGCCCCGAGACCTCTGAACATTCGGCCGAGACCTTGATGCAACCGCCATCCGGCATTGCGTCCCGGGCATTCACGGAGAGGTTCAGGAACACCTGCACCAATTGAGTCCGATCGGCCATGAGAGAGGGGAGGGTGGCGGCGATGGATGTCGTCAGTGTCATGTTTTTCGGAAACGTGCTCAGAACGATTCCCCCGACCTCGGAAATGACGTCGGCGATGTCGACTCTGACCCTGCGACCTTCAACACCTCGGGCAAACAGCAGCACCTGTTTTACGAGGTCGGTGCCGCGCCGGACACAATTCTCGATGGTGCGAATCGCCTTCTGACTGCGCTCGGACGTCTCGAGTCGCTTCATCAGAGTGGCACCTATGAGGATGGGCATGAACAGATTGTTCAGATCGTGAGCAATACCGCTGGCGAGCGTGCCCAGGCTTTCCAGTCGCTGAGCGTGAAAGAGTTGCCTTTCCAGGTTTTTCTGTTCGGTGATGTCTTCGCCGATACTGACGGTTCCGATGACGTCGTTCGAGCCCGATCGGAGCGCGGAATTGTTCCATCGTACGAGGCGCCGCTCACCGGAGCGGGTCAGCATTTCGGATTCGTAGTGCCGCGATTTCGGATCGTCGTGAAGCAGGGAGCGGAAGGCCTTCCGCAGATTGCCGGCGTCATCGGCAGACGTGAAGACCTCGAAGAAATCGCGGCTGAGGAGCTCCTCGCGCGTCCAGCCGGTGAGGTTCAGAAGATAGTCATTGCAGTAGGTGATGCGGCCCTGGAGATCGAGAGTGAGGGCCACGAGGTGCAGGTTGCGCAACATGTCGCTGAATCGCTGTTCGCTGATTCTCAATTCATCCTGCGCGACGTGCCGCTCCGTGACGTCGGTCCAGACGCCGACGAGCTCAATGGGCGTCCCTCGATCGTCGCGAATCAGGCGCCGGTTGTCGTCGACCCAGCGCCAGCTGCCGTCCTTGTGCCGCAATCGGTACTCGGACTGGCTTACTCCATCCCGCAGTGTTACGGCGATGCTTTCGGTTGCCAGCTTCCGATCCTCGGGATGCAGTCTTCCCAGCCACCACTCGTAGCTCAGCGTTTCCTCCACGCTGAAACCGAGCAGCCGGGTGACGTTCTCGCTGGCCAGGCGGGGAATGATCTCGTCGCCTTCGACGGCCAGCGCGTAGATCACGGCGGGACTGTGCTCCAGCAGATGGCGTAGCCGCGCATGGGTATCGCGCAGCTCCTGCTCCGCCTGTTTGCGCCGGGTGATGTCGTGCAGAATGCCGACAAAGTGCGTGATCTCGCCGTCCTCACCGTGAACGGGGCTGACGGTGTGCTCGTCGTAACTGAGTGTGCCGTCCTTGCGCCGGTTCGTGAATTCACCGCGCCACACGCGGCCGGCGAGGATCGTCTCCCAGAAATCGCGGTAGAACGCCGCATCGTGTTTACCGGACCGGAGAATGCGCGGCGTCCTGCCGATCGCTTCTTCCCGCGAGTACCCGGTCATGTCCACGAAGGCTTGGTTGATCCAGTGGATGGTGCCCTTCACGTTCGTGATCAGCATCGCGTCGGCGGCTGTTTCGAGCGCCGTCGTCTGCAGGTTGATCTTGTTGACCGCGGCAAAGAGCTCGATGTTCTTCTCCTCGAGCTTGGACACCAGCCGTTCGTTGTAGGCCTTGAGCACGTCCATTCCCTCGAGCGAGGCGAGGGGCGCGCGGCGGGAACCAGCAACCGTTTCGCGAATGGCGTGGAGAAGATCGTCCATCGACGCCGGTTTGCGGAGAAATCTGTCCGCGCCGAGCGAGAACGACAACTTCTCATCGGACGGTGACGTGTAGGTAGCGGTGTGAAAAATGAACGGAGTCTCTTTGAACTGCTCATTGCGCCGTACTTCGCTGCAAAGCCGGTAGCCATCCATCTCGGGCATCAAAATGTCCGACACGATGACGTCGACGTTCTCCCGTTTCATGACCTCCAGCGCTTCCAGGCCGTTGCCCGCGCTGAAGACCGTGAAGCCCTCCGCCTCCAGTTGTGCCCGCAGAAGGCGGAGGTTGACCGGGATGTCGTCGACGATGAGGATTCGCAGGACACTCACTTGCCGCCGCCCTTTGCCAGCACGTCCCTCAGCTGCTCGGGAAGCCGGCGCGTGCTCACCGGCTTGCGGAGATAGGCGTCGCAGCCCGCCTGCAGCGCGTCGGATCGCGAGAATTTCTCGGGGTATGTCGTGATGGCCACTACAGGGATGTCGCGGGTTTCCTGGTCCGCCTTGAGCTTGCGCACGAACGTCAGCCCATCCATCCCGGGAAGGTCCATATCCAGGAGAATGATCTGGGGGCGGTCCGTCCTGATGGCCGCGAATACAAGTTCTGCCGCATCGACGCTGTTGACGTTGTGACCGGAAGCATTCAGGACGTGGTTCACGAGTTTCGACTCCGACGGCTCGTTTTCCACCACCAGGATCTTCATGTCTGCTCTCCGAGACGGAGATAGCCGGCCACCGATGCCGAGAGTTTCCGGGTGTCGATCGGTTTCGTGATGTAGCCGTCGCAGCCTGCAACCCTGGCCTTTTCGTCGTCGCCTTTCATGGCGAACGCGGTCAGCGCGACGATCACGATGTGACGGGTCGCTTCGTCGTTCTTGAGCTGGCGGGTCAGGGTCAATCCGTCCATGCCCGGCAGGGCGATGTCCATCAGGATCAGATCGGGCATGGCCGAAGTGATGATCTCCTGGGCCTCTTCGGCGTCGCTCGCCTTGAGGATGTGATAGCCGTCGAATTCGAGGACGTCGGAAACGAGCTTCAGATTCGTCGGATTGTCGTCGACGACGAGAATTGTGGTTCCGCTCATGGCGCCGGTCTCCGGAACGAACGTCTTTGCGCGGTTCTCATCACACCGCTCCAATTCGCAGCGGCAGGGTGACGGTGAACGTGCTCCCTTCGCCGATCCTGCTTTCCACGCTGATCGTGCCGCTTTGCAATTCCACCAGCTTTCGCGTCAGCGCCAGTCCCAGGCCGGTTCCTTCGTAGCGGCGCGCCGCGCCGGTCTCGAGCTGCTCGAATTCGCGGAACAACCTGCCGAGATCCTCATCGCGAATTCCGATGCCTGAATCTCTGACCGACAATCTGAAGCATCCGCCTTCGACGCCCATGGCCATGATGTCGACGAGTCCGCCGTCGTCGGTGAACTTGATGCCGTTCGACAGCAGGTTGTAGAGGACCTGCTTGAACTTCTGTTGGTCGAGGAGGACCAACCCCAGTCCCGCTTCGATGTCCACGCCGATGCGGATGCCTTTCTTCTGAGCCATGGGCTTCGCCACCGCCCGAACCTCTTCTATGGCTCTGGAGAGCGAAAACTCTTCGAGGTTCAGTTCCATCTTGCCCGCCTCGACCTTGGCCAGATCAAGTACGTCGTTGATCAGTTGCAGGAGGTGACGGCCACTGTTGAGGATGTCGCCCAGGTACTCGCTCTGCTTGGGATTGAGCGCTCCGGGCTTTCCGTCGATCATGAACTCGGCAAAGCCGATGATGCCGTTGAGCGGAGTGCGAAGCTCGTGCGACATGTTCGCCAGGAACTCGCTCTTCATGCGGCTGGCTTCCTGCAGCGAACGCTCGAAACGTTTCCGTTCCGTCACGTCGCGCGCGGCGGCAAAAACACCGAGGACGTTTCCTTTATCGTCCTTGTAGACCGAGGCGTTGTACAGCACATCCGTGATGCTCCCCGAGACATGCCGGATGGCCAGCGAGTAATCGCGTACGAATCCCTCGGAGAAAACCTTCTGATAGCCGGCGCGAGCCGTTTCCGGCTCGGTGAAATAGTCCGAAAAGTCGGTGGCGATGAGCTGCTCCCGGGGCATGCCCGTGGCCTGCACCGAGGCGTCGTTGACGTCGGTGATCTTCCCTTCGGGACTGATGGTCACGAGTGGGTCGAGCGAGGCTTCGATCAGGCTTCGGGCGTACTGCGACGCCTGTTTCTGCAGGGTGACGTCGCGTGCGGCGGCAAACACGCCGAGGACTTTTGCCTTGTCATCGCGGTAGACGGAAGCGTTGTACAGAACGTCGGTGATGCGTCCGCTGGTGTGCCGGATGGCCAGCGGATAGTCGCGCACGAGTCCTTCGGAGAAAACCTTCTGGTAACCGGCTCGTGCTTTGTCCGGCTCGGTGAAGTAGTCCGAAAAATCGGTGCCGATCAGACGCTCGCGCGGCACACCGGTGACCTGTACGGACGCTTCGTTGACGTCCGTGATCTTCCCCTGCGGACTGATGGTGACCAGGGGATCGAGCGAGGCCTCGACCAGGCTTCGCGCATACTGCGAGGCCTGCTTTTGGGCTGTCACGTCACGCGCGGCCGCGAATACGCCGAGGACGTTTCCCTTGTCGTCCCGGAAAACGCTGGCGTTGTACAAGACGTCCGTGATGCGGCCGGATACGTGACGGATGGCCAGCGGGTAGTCGCGCACGAACCCCTCGGAGAACGCCTTGACATAGCCGGCCCGCGCTTTTTCCGGCTCCGTAAAATAATCCGAGAAAACGGTTCCGATGAGCTGCTCGCGCGATACTCCTGTGGCCTGGACCGATGCCTCGTTGACGTCGGTGATCTTTCCCTGTGAGCTGATGGTCACCAGCGGGTCGAGCGATGCTTCGATGAGGCTGCGCGCGTACGCCGAGGATGCGCGCTGAAGCTCCTCGGCCATCTTCCGGTCGGTGACGTCGCGGGCGGCGGCAAAGACGCCGAGAACCTCGCCCATCTCGTTCTTGTAGACGCTGGCGTTGTAGAGCACGTCCGTGATCCGCCCCGTGGTGTGGCGGATGGCCAGCGGATAGTCCTTGACGAAACCCTGTGAAAAGACCTGCTGATAGCCTTCGCTCGCCCTCACCGGCTCGGTGAAGTAGTCCGAAAAATCGGTTCCGATCAGCCTCTGGCGCGGGATGCCTGTGGCCAGCTCGGTGGCTTGATTCACGTCTGTGATCTTGCCGTCGGCGCTGATCGTCACCAGCGGATCGACCGATGCTTCGATCAGGCTTCGGGCATAGGCGGAGGAGGCGCGCTGCCGGGCTTCAGCCTGTTTTCTTTCGGTGACATCGCGCGCGGCGGCGAATACCCCCAGAACGGCTCCCTTGTCGTCTTTGTAGATCGAGGCGTTATAGAGGACGTCGGTAATGCTGCCCGACCGGTGACGAATGGCCAGCGGGTAATCGCGGACGAACCCCTGTGAGAAGACCTGCTCGTATCCTTCGCGAGCCTTCTCCGGCTCGGTGAAGTAGTCCGAGAAGTCCGTCCCGATCAGGTGCTCCCGCGGTATGCCGGTGGCCTGCACGGAAGCTTCATTGACGTCGGTGATGATTCCTTCGGAGCTGATTGTGACCAGAGGATCGAGCGATGCTTCGATCAGGCTGCGCGCATAGAACTGCGTCGCCTTGAGCTCCTCGGTAAGACGGATCTCCGCGGAGATGTCTTTCGAGATGAGCAGATACCCGATGGCCTTCCCTTTACCGTCCCGGCGCGGCGTAATGACGACGCGGGCCGTGAAGCGCTCGCCGTTCTTCCGCACCCGTCCGATCGTTCCTTCCCATTTCCCATCCCGCAGCGCGGTCCCCATGATCTCGCGATGCTTTCCCGCCTTTACGTCCTCGGGCACGTGAAGAATCGAAGAATTGGCTTTTCCCACCACTTCCTCCGGCTCGTATCCATAGAGCCGGCGCGCTCCTTCGTTCCACAACAGGATCTTGCCGTCGAGGTCTTTGCCGACCACCGAATACTCGGTCGATGACTCGAGGATGTTCGTGATGAAGTCGACCGCCTCCTGGGCATTCCCCACGATGGCGCTGTCGAAAAGCTTGGCCTTGCGGAGCTCTTCAGTGAAGGCCAGCTCGTTGGAGACATCCTTCGACATGAGCAGAAAGCCGATTGCCTTGCCGGCGGAATCGCGACGGGGAGTGACGACTACGCGGGCCATGAACTGCTGCCCATCCTTCCGGCGCCGGGCGATCGTTCCTTCCCAGTGGCCGCTGCGCAGGGCCGCGTCGAGCATCTGTTGCGGCTTTCCGGCCGCGACGTCATCGGCGGTGTGCAGGATGAGTGAATTCGCTTTGCCGACCACCTCCTCCGGCTCGTAGCCGTACAGGCGGTGTGCCCCCTCGTTCCACAGAAGGATCTTCCCGTCCAGATCCTTGCCGATGATCGAATACTCGGTGGAAGACTCGAGGACGTTTTCGATGAAATCGACCGCCTGTTCCGCGGTGCCGATCATCGAGCTGTCAAACGGCTTGGTGGACATGTTGCACTCCCGTCGTGGCCGGCCCACGTTTGGCGGTTTCCGATGCCGCGACATCCTGCAGCCTGGCCATGGCCACGGCATGCGCTTCCCTCAGCAGATCGGCGAACGGCTGTGCGCCGTCGACCGTTGTCTTCCTTCCGATCTCCTCCAGCGTCCACCTCTCTTGATCTCTTGGCGGATGTTCCGGTGCGGAGCTGTTGCCGCGGCGTTCGCCGCCCCGGCAGGACCTTGCGGCTTCGCTACTCTTTGAGGTATGTCCGACTCGGACACGAAAAAAATACAGGGACGCGCGATTGGACAGCTGCTCCTGCCGGAGTGACCCTTTACGATTTCGATGGATGGCGGCCGCAGACCTGCGCAACACAATGCCATAAAAACATACGGCAGGCTGTCAGTACATACTGACAGTCTCTCGGGATCTCTCGGCCTACATGTCCGGTGATCGCGATGTTACCGTCACGAATCCGGATCGGTCAGTGATCGACGACACGCCATTGTGATGGCCGGCCTATGACTGTGATGCCTGTACCTTGCGTCCGGGCCGATCTTCGCCGTCGAAATTCCCTTTGATGCGCGTTGTTATTCGAGCATGCCCCGAGCGTTCTCCACCCGCTCCATCGCGAGCGTCGTAACCTGCCGGCGGACATCTCGCGTCTATCCGCCCGGGAGCGTCATCTTCACTGAAGGCGATGTGCCGGAAGGAGTGCACATCCTGGAGTCGGGGACCGCAATCCTGTATGGAACGACATCGCAGGGGAGATTGATCGTCGCCAAGACCGTGCACAGTGGCGAGTTTCCCGGTCTCAATGCCGTAATTCTGGGGAAACCGTACCTATTCAGCTTGAAAGTGACGGAGCCCTCGCGGGTGGCGTACGTCAAGCGCAATGATTTTCTGAAATTCCTCGATCAATCGCCCGAGGCTGCCACTGTCATCATCCGTCAGCTCAGCAACAATTACTATGACGCACAGCGAGAGGTGCGTACGCTCAGCCTGTCCAGCAATACGGTTCAAAGGCTGGCCCGTCTGCTCGTCCTCTGGATCGAGGATTCGGACGTGAACGATGATGACGAAATATGGGTCAGCATGGATCTCACGCACCAGGAAATCGCACAAATGGTCGGTGCGTCGCGGGAAACCGTCTCACGCGTCCTCGCCCGTCTGACTCGAAGCGGCGTGATCGAGGTCAAGGGACATGCGCTGAGAATTCCGAGCGTTTCCCGGCTTCGTCAAATGGCCCGATTGTAGATAACGGTCGTCCTGGAGATGACTACGGATGGGCGGGTGGAAGGAACGGCGGCGCATCGGGATCGTACGGCTTCGACGGGTCCACTCGCTTCCCGTCGATGAGCTTCTTCTGATCGTGCTCGTCGTCGACGAACTGCAGCTTCCACTCGCCTCCGGTTTTGACCCACGTCTCGCGCTGCACGACGCTTGTCTCGACCTTTCGCAGCTTCCCGTCGAGCTCGCGGAAGCGCGAGACCTCCTGGAGCACGGTGACGATCGCCACGAGCTCGTGCTCGGAGACTTTCAGGTCGAGGATGGTCTGCTTGATGTGGATCGGCGGGCGAATCCCTGCGAGGAATCCGCGCGAGTAGTTCTCCATGGAGATGCGGTCGTTCAATTCGCCGTGTGGTCCGATCGCGTAGAAGGTGTCGGATTTGAGGGCCATGATGGCCGCCAGGTCCTTCCGCTCGTTCGCCGCGCCGAGCTTTGCGTACTGCACTTCGAGCTCTTCGCGGACGGTCGGTTTCGGCGGGGCGGCGACGGCAGTCGAGAGGGCGAGGAGCAGCAGGATCGTTCTCAGCATGCCCCGATCTTAGGTACGGCGATGCGGCTCCGTCTTGGAAGATCGTTGCATGCGATAACGCTCCGGCGTCATTCCGACGAGCCTCCGGAAGACGTTGGTGAAATGGCTCTGATCGTAGAAGCCGGCATCGAGCGCGATCTGCGCGATGGAGCGATCGCCGTCGCGGAGTGCGTCACGCGCGGCGTCGATCCGTCGCGCGCGGACGAACTCGCCGACGGAGCAGCCGTAACGCGCGCGGAACTCGCGGGCGACGTGCGCCGGATGGCGGCCGACCGCCGCGCCGAGCGCCGCCAGCGACGTCACGTTCTCCTCGCGTAGCAGCTGCTCGATGGTGGCGAGCCACGTCGCGTGCGATTCGCGCACGCGCAACGCCGGCCCGACGATCCGATGCACCAGCTCCTCGGCCGCGATGCCGAACGCCGGCCCGTCGCGCAATCGTTCCGCGAGCAGCGCAAACAGCGGCGCGCAGAAGTGGCGCGGCTCGGTGAAGTGGGCGGCTGGGATCTCGATCGTCAGGCACTCCACGGACTGCGTGCCGTACACATTTGCGTGTCGCGCCCCGGCCGGTTTCACGATGACCGTTCCCCGTTGTGCCGAAAGCGACCGCCGCTCGATCCGTTCCTCGAAGCCGCCTCGCAGCACGATCGTGACGTTCGCCGCCGCGTGCTCGTGCGGCTGCAGACGGAGCCCGGCCCGATGCAGCGTTTCCGTGACGACGAATCCGTCGCCGCTCCACGAGCGAAGCGCGCGGCCGAAAGTGATCATGCGGGATTGTAGGCCGCTTGTTCAGGTCGGGCCCTGCCGCGAAGCGGCAGTGCATCGTAGCCGGGGTTCATTCGCTCGCGAATGAACCCCCGGATCCAGAGGAAGCGCGCGATGTGCCGCGAAAGCGGCACTGAACGGATCGATCAAGCTCACGTTGCAGTGCCGCTGTCGCGGCACGAGACCGTTCGCATCCGAGCATCCCGGGGTGCCGTCGGCACCCCCGGCTAAAGTGTGGTGCGGCTTCGCCGCACGAGGCGGGTTGGAGAACCCGCCCCACACTGATCGTCTTACGCCGCGGTGACGTGCGAGATGGCGGCGAGCAGCTCGGCGAGCTCGTACGGTTTCATCAGCGACAGGATTCGCATCTTCTCGTCGGAGAGGTTCAGCTCCACGTGGCCGGTCGACAGGACGATCGGCAGGTCCTCGTGCTCGGCGCGGAGCAGCGGGACGAGGTCGACGCCGTTGCCGTCGGGCAGGTTCACGTCGATGACCGCGACCTGCGGGCGCGTGCGGCGCGCGGCGTCGCAGACGTCGGCGGCGGAGCGGACCCACGTCGTCTCGTAACCTTCATCGGTGAGGAGTTGTTCGAGTCCGGCGCCGACGGAGAGGTCGTCTTCGACGAGCAGGATGCGTTTCACGCCGGGCGTCGGGAAGGGGAGGAGTTGGGCCAACTGCAACGGTGCTTCCGCGGCCGGCACGAGCACGTGAAACGCCGAGCCTCCTTCCGCACGATTCTCGGCGGTCAGCGTTCCACCCTGGTCTTCCATCAGCCGGCGCGCGATGGCCAGGCCGAGGCCCGTGCCGTTGCGCTTGGTCGTGAAGAGCGGCTCGAAGATGCGATCGAGCATGGCCGGCTCGATGCCCGGTCCGTCGTCGCAAACGGAGATGCGCACGAAGTCGTCCACCGCGGCGATGCTGACGTGGATCGTCCCGTTGCCTCCGATCGCCTCGCGGGCGTTGAAGATCAGATTGGTGATCACCTGCTCGAGGTGCCGGTTGTCGCCATTGATGAAGCGGACGTCGGGATCGAGCGAGCTGCCGAGCGTGATGGCAGGCGGCAGTGCGGCGACGAGCTGGCCGAGGAGCATCGGCAGCCAGTTGCGGACATCGATGGCGAAGAGCTGCGGCTCCTTCGGATTCGCGAAGCGGAGGATCTCCTGCGACGCGCGTTTGCCGCGGCTGATGGCGCGCGTGATGTGCGCGAGCGCGTCGCTGACCGGGCGCGTCGGCGTGGTGCTGCGGCCGATCACCTCGACGAACGGCTGGATGCCCATCAACACGTTGTTGAACTCGTGCGCGAGCGAGGCCGCCAGCTGCCCGAGGCTGCTCATCCGCTTCGCCACCTCGAGCTTGCGCGCGATGCTGCGATGCTCCGTCACGTCGCGGGCCATGCCGATCGTGCCGGCGCGCAGTCCATCGACGAAGCGCGGTTGCGATGACACCTCGACGATGACGATCGCGCCGGACTGCGACGGCAGCTCGTATTCGCGGATGATGCGATCGCCGACGCCGTGCGTCTGTTCCGGATGAGCCCTGAAGAGCTCCGTGAACGGCCGGCCGATCCACTCCTCGACGTGATGTCCGGTGCTTCGCTCGAAGCTCCGGCTCAGCGACACGAAGCAGCCTTCCTGATCGAGTGTGAAGAGGATGTCGCTGACGTCCTCGACGAGCTCGCGGTAGCGCTGTTCCGATGCCTCGAGCGCCTGCTGGGCGTGCACGCTTTCCGTGATGTCGCGGGCGATGACCTGCACGGCGTCGCGGCTTCCGTAGCGCAGCGGCAGAGCTGCGACTTCGACGTCGAGCGGCGACCCATCGATGCGGCAATACCTCTCGCGAACGTACGGCACGCTCTCGCCGGCGTGCAGGCGTTCGAGCCGCGCGCGCACGCCATCGCGATACGGCTCGTCGACGAACGACAGCGCCGTGCGTCCGACAATCTCCCCCTCGCTCTTCGCGCCGAGGAGCTGGACGAAGGCCTGATTGACGTAGACGTAGATGCCGTCGACGTGGACGCCGATGCAGTCGGGCGAGAGCTCGACCATCCGCCTGAAGTTCTCCCGATTCTCGCGCGACGCCGCCTCGGCCTGGTGCTCGCGCGTGATGTCGACCATCACGCCAAACAGCTCGACCGGCCGGCCGTCGACGGTGTGGACGTTGACGTAGTCGCGGAGCCAGACCGTGTGGCCGTCCGCCGCGACCATCCGGTAGACGAGCTCGTGATCGCGTCCGGCCAGCGTTTCGTTGTGGCAGAGGTTCGCCACGTGGCGGTCGTCGGGGTGCAGATGCCGGGTCCAGAAGTCGGGCTCCTCGAGCCAGCACGAGGCCGGATATCCGAGGAGCTTCTCCGCGGCGGGATTGACGTAGGTGAAGCGAAAGGTCTCGACGGAGGCGGACCAGGCGATGGCCGGCATCGCGTCGAGCAGCCGCGAGCGGCGGTCGTCTTGTGATGACATTTAGCTGCGAATAAGTATTAAATAGGATGGATATATTCCAATCCAGCAACACTGCTCAGCAGGAAATAAAGACTTGCGCCAGGATTCTTTTGAAAGGGCAAGAGGAGACAAGCACATGCCCTATGTCGCACTGGAGTGGGATCACCATATCGGACGGCCGATGATTCACTGGCTCGTCGTGAAGTGTCAGAGCGTCGGCTGGAAGTTCGGCGGCCCGCAGGCCCAGCCGCCGCGCCGCGATATCGCCTATTTCGTCAACGCCGAAACGGCCGAGCGCGATGCCAAGGCATTCGCCGCCTACAAGACCCGTGAGGAAGAGCGCGGCACGCCGAACCTCGGCAAGACCGAGGCCTACAGCAAGCGCCACGCGGCATTCGCCTGGGATCACAACATCTTCAATCCGCTCGTACAGTGGGCCGTGCTGGAGTGGAACGGCGAGAACCCGGAAGGCGCCAGCGTGCGCAACGACGTGGCCTACTTTCTCGATCCGAAGACGGGGGAGTCGGACGCGCGCGCGTTCCGCGTGCTGCGCGATGACCTGATGCAGAGCAAAGCCGTCGCAGCGTAGAAAACGTGGGGCGGGTTCTCCAACCCGTACGCGCTAACCCAGGGCAAGTTATGTTGTCATCCTGAAGCGCGGAGACGCTGAAGGACCCGTAACCGACTTGCGCTGCGCTTGAATCTACGGGTCCTTCGCCGTCTCCGCGGCTCAGGATGACACTCTTAAGTTAGCGCGTATGGGTTCTCCTACCCGCCCCGTCCCCGGGTGGGCGGGTTAGAGAACCCGCCCCACGTAAGAGAAACGTGGCCTGCCTCTTGCGGAAGACTTCGCCATGAACTGGCTGGTCTGGCTCGCACTTGCAGTCGTCATCACCGTCATCGCCGCCGTCACCGGCATCAAACCGAAGGGCACCCGCCCCGTCGCCCACAGCAGGATGATGGGCGTGGGACGGGTGCTTCTCTTCATCATGATCGTGATCTTCGCGGTGCTCGCGTACCGCGCGCGCGGCGGCTAACCCGGATGAACGTCGCGTACTGCGTGCCGTTGTAAATCGTGAATGCGACGGAAGGCTCGTCGTGAGTCCGTCATTAATGATGTTGATGTCGAAACAGAGCTGGCCGCCGCAGCCGACAAATTTCAGACGGACGCCATCCGCGCTTTCCGTGCGCCGGGGGTGTAGTTCTGCCGCTCTGGCTACTCTCCTAAGATGGATTGACTCCCGAACCTTTCGAGCTATTGACCGCGAACATGGCGCTCATCGAGCGCGCGGTGGCATTTGCGTGCCGCCGCAACCGGCTCGATCCGAACGACGCCGAGGAATTCGCGGCCATCGTCAACTTGAAACTGGTGGAGAACGATTGCGCGATCCTTCGCGCATACGAAGCGCGCAGCGGCTTCGCGACCTTCATCAGCGTCGTCGTGCAGCGGATGGCGCTCGACTATCGGATTCATCTCTGGGGGAAGTGGCACACCACGGCGGAAGCGAAACGGCTCGGCGAGCTGGCGATGGAGCTGGAGCGCCTGCTTCATCGCGATGGGCGGACCATCGATGAAGCGCTGGTGATCCTCGGGCCGCGGCATGAAGGGATCACGCGCGAGTCGCTCGCCAGTCTCGCCGATCGGTTGCCGGCACGAACTCCGAGGCTGCGCGAGGTGGCGATCGGCGACTCGGAGATCCGCGCGGCGGATCCGGCGACCGACGAGCGCGTGCTGGAAGGCGAGCGCCGCCAGACCTCGGCGCGCCTTTCCTCCGTCATGTCGTCGATCATCGATCGCCTCCCCGAGGAGGATCAGCTCATCCTGCAACTCCGCTTCGAAGGAGGCATGCCGGTGTCGAACATCGCCCGCGCTCTGCAAATCGATCAGAAGCTGCTCTACCGGCGGCTCGAGCGGCGCATGCGCGATATCCGCGCCGAGCTCGAGAAATGCGGCGTCGAGGCCGGCGACGTCCTCGACCTCATCGGCCGCGATGAAGCGATTCTCGATTTCGATCTGGGAAAACAGAAACGGCGTCCGTCCATAGCGCCCGATGAGAAGGCGACAGCACAACCGGAGGAGTTTCAATGAGCGACAGCGCGCCGGATCATCCGGAGGTCGGGACGATGGTCGCGTTCATTGAAGGACGGCTCGCGCCAGGCGAGCTGAAGTCCGTCAGCGAGCATCTTCGCGGCTGCCGCGATTGCCGCACGGTCGTGACGGAGACCGCGCGCTTCGAGGATGAAGAACGTGGGGCGGGTTCTCTAACCCGCCCGGCTCCGGGGGCGCGGGCGGGGGCGGGTTGGAGAACCCGCCCCACACTGTGGTGGCTCGCCGCGGCAGCGGCGGTCGGTGCGATCCTCATCGGCGTTCCGCTCAATCGGCATCGCGAGACGACGCCGATCGCGCAACTGATCGCTATTGCTCCGCGCGAGCATCGAGTCGTCGAGGCGCGGCTGTCGGGTTTCCCGTGGGCTCGCCTGCAGGCGCCGTCGCGCGGGGACGCGACACCCGATCCGGCCGATCTGCGGCTTGCGGGCGCGGCCGGCGAAGTGCTTGGAAAGAGCGCGGGCCGCGGACACTCCGCCGGAGTCGCGTATCTGTTGATCGGCCGCTCGCACGAGAGCATCACTGCGTTGGAGCAGGCCGCGAGCGATGCGCAGTCGTGGAACGATCTCGCGGCCGCGCGATTCGCGGCGGCGACGCAGGAGGAGCATCCGTCGCAGTTGGTGGAAGCGCTGGCGGATGCAGATCACGCGCTGCGCATCGATCCGAAGCTGGCCGAGGCGCTGTTCAATCGCGCGCTGATCCTGGAGCGGATGGGGATCCGCGAGAAGGCGCGTGAGGCGTGGCAGCAGTATCTCGATGTCGATCCGTCCAGCGGCTGGAGCATCGAAGCGCGCGCCCATCTGCAGGTCCTCGGACGTCAGTCGAAGAAATTCGATCCGGCGACGCTCGCGCATCCGAGCGTGGAGCTGGTCCGGCAGTTTCCGGAGGAGATGCGGAGGTTCGGAGAGAGTCAGGTTCTTTGCCAATGGGCGGCGGGCGATTCCGCATCGCTTCCGCGCGCCCGCACCATCGCCGATGCGCTCGCGGCACTCAATGGCGAACATCTGCTCGATGACGCGGTGTCAGCGATCGAGCACGCGAATGATGCCGATCGCGCCACGCTGGCCGAGGCCCACACCAGCTACTGCGGCGCGAAAAAGGCGTACAGCAAACGCGACAACGCCGGCGCTGAACAACAGTTTCGCCGCGCCGCCGCGCTCTTCGCCACTGGCCGGAGTCCGATGTCGGACGTCGCGAGTTACTTCGCGGCGAGCACGCTGTTCGATCAGAACCGCGGTGCGGAGGCACGTGAGCAGCTGTTGACTCTCCGCGATCGCATCGATGCGACGCGGTATCGCGCGCTGACCGCGCAGATAGGCTGGACGCTCGCGGTTGCGGCGAACAGCTCGGGCGATCCCGCAACCGCCGCACGCGAGGCCGATGCCTCCGCTGCGATCTTCCGGGCCCTCGGCGAGCGGACGAGCGAGTCGTTCGTCGACAGCGTCGCCGCGTGCGCGCTCGATCTGACCGGCGACGCCGACACCGCATGGAGCCGGCGCATTCGCGCACTGGAAATGTATTGCAGTCGCAGCGACGCGCTGCGGTGCAACGGCATTCTCGAAGAGACGGCGGCTGAGCTCTCGGTGCTCGATCGTGGCGAAGCAGCAGTGGCATTGACCGGCGCAACGATCGACACGCGCGGCGGCGATCCGTTTGCCGAAGCCAGTCAATCGGTGAATCGCGCGCGAGTGGCCATCCGCGCGGGAAGCGACGGTGTGGCTCGCAATGCGCTCGTGCAGGCGCGCGCAAAGGCCGCTCGCATTTCCGATCCGGCGCTGCGAGCGGCGGCGGACACGCAGATCGAGATCGAGGCGGCGGCTCTGCAGCGCGCAACCGATCCGCATCGCGCGATCGACGCGCTGAACCGGTCCGTCGATTTTCTCCGGTCGCACGACGTCGCCTACCTTCTTCCGTACGCGTTCCTGCAACGCGCTCGTTCGTACGCGATGGCGGGGAATGAGTCCGGCGCGCTTGCCGACTATCACTCCGCGCTGCACGAGATTGCGGAGCAGGAGAGCCGGATCGCGGACGCCGGTCAGCGGCTGGCGTTTCTCGATACCGCGCGACAGGCCGTCGACGAGACGATCGAGCTGGAGTTGTCGCGCGGCGACGTGCGTGAGGCGTTCCGTGTCTCCGACGCGCGCCATCAACTGCATCCCTCATCGGCGGTTCCGCGGCTGCCGACCGGGGTGACGGCAATCGAATACGTGGTCCTCCCGCGCGGCATCGCCATCTTCTGTCTGACCGGCGACGGGGTCGTCATGCGCCGTGTGGCGATCGAGCATCGCGAGCTCGCGCGGCGCATCGATGCCTTCGATTCCTCGATTCGCCGGCGCGCTCCATTCGACGAAGTGCGCGCCGCGTCGTTGGCCGTGTATGCGCTGCTCGTGGCGCCGGTCCGCGCGGAGCTGGCCAGCACCGGCGAGCTGATGATCGTGCCCGACCGCGATCTCTTCGCCGTGCCGTTCGCCGCGCTTTACGACGGGAAGAGCCGGCGCTATCTCGTCGAGGATTTCGACGTCCGGTTCGCGCCGGCGGTCTCGTCGCCGGCAGGGGCGATGCCGGCCGCGTTGACGCCGGCGCTGGTGGTCGGCGATCCGCCGACGTCGCACCCGAGGCTGCGTGCGGGCCGGGATGAAGCGGCGGAGATCGCGTCGCTGTATCGCGCGACACTGCTCACCGGCGAGGCCGCGACGCGCGCGGCGTTCATCGATGCGGCGCGGCAGAGCGCCCTGATCTGCTTCGCCGGGCATGCGGAGAGCGACTCGATCGAATCGAACGCCGCGCTGCTGCTCGCCGGGGGTGCGGCATTGGGTGAGAGCGACATCGTGCGCATGCGTCTCGAGCAGCATCCGCTCGTCGTGCTCGCCGCATGCGGCACGTTCCGCGGCGATCCGATGCACGTGGCCGGGATGTCGAGTCTTTCGCGCGCCTTCCTGATCGCCGGTGCGCGGGCGGTGGTCGGGACGTTGTGGGAAGTCGACGACGACGTCGCGGCGGCGTTTTTTCTCCGATTCCACGAAAACCTGCGCGCAGGAGCGTCGCCCGTGCGGGCGTTACGCGATGCGCAACGGGTCATGTTGCACTCGTCCGACCCGCGCCTCATGCATCCCGCGACATGGGCGCCGGTCGAGTTATTGAGCGGGAGTCTCTAAAAGGAGATCGTCATGCCGATTACCACGGCGGTGATTCAGGTCGTAGGAATCTTTCTCGTGTCGTCTCACATCGTGCCTGGCGGGTTCGTGGCGGTAGCGCCGCGGATCCCGTGCAGTACGTCGGGGCGCCCGGCCATTAAGAGGAATGTAGAGCTCAGCGACCTCTCCGCCGAAGAGGCGATGAAGGCGAAAGGCCTCGAGGAGCACGTGGCGATCCTGTTGATCCCGCGCGACGACTACATTTCGAGCGGCGAATGGCGACCGCAAGCGTTCGACAAGAACTATCTCTATGTCAGGTTCGATGGAGAGCAGATCCGCTTCATTCCCAGTCCGATACGCGAAACCAGGCAGGCACATGGTGAGTTGAAGCGGCAACGGAGCAACGATGAACTGCCAATTGCCAGCGACGACCTCGGATTGCTCCGTCCTCCCTGTTGTGCCCTCCGGCCGGAATACCTGCCTCCCGACTATCGGCTGGCAGCGGCGGTCCTCGATCTCTCCAATGGACGCGTGAAAGCCTGCACGCAGGGCTTCCTTCGCCAGGATACGGTCGTCGAAATCGACAACAGCGGGACATTGACGATCGAAGCGACGAAGAGAGATGGCAAAGGAGAGACGAAGAAACTAATGACGGTAAAGGGCGGTGCGAGATTGACCTTCGAGAACGCCCCCGCGAGCCGATACCCGGGGATGCGAGGCTGTGGAGGAGGCGACGACCATGTGCTCGCATATTCAGCGATGGTTGATCCCAACCAACCGATTGTTTGCCCGGCGCGCACAAGAGGAGGCCCACCGCTGTGCACGCCCAACTCGCTCGTAGTTGTAGTTGCGCACGTTCATCAGGGGCCGCCCGACTTCATTACCAATGCCCTGTGCTCGAACAATCAGTGGCCATGAGTACTCAGGCCACGAGGAGGTTTCATGTCCGCCACAGCTGTCATCCAGATCATCGGAATCTTTCTCGTTTCGTATCAGATCGCTCCGGGCGGCCTCGTGGCCGTGGCGCCGCGCATTCCGTGCTCGCAGACGGCGCAACAGACGGAGACGATACTGGCGGGAGCGGCCGAAGAGGCCATGATGCAGACCGGAGTCGAGGAACATGTCGCCCTGCTGCTGATTCCGCCGTGCGACTTCATCTCCAGTAGCGGCTGGACGCCGCAACTGCTCCAGACGAACAAGCAGGTCTACTTGTACGTGAAGCTCGACGGCGAACGGATTCACTTCATCGCCAATTCACCGTCGAACATTTCCGCCAAGCGTGTTTCCGACGACCTCGGCCTGCCGCATGTCTTCGAGAAACATTGCTGCGAGTATCCGGCGCTGCGGCCCGAATACATGCCTCCCGACTACCGGCTGGCGGCGGCGGTCCTCGATCTCTCCAATGGACACCCGAGCGCATGCCTCAGCTCGAAAAGGACGGACACGATCGTCACGATCGAGAACGGCGGAACTCTGACCGTCGAAGCGACCAATGGGAGCACGACGAAACAGATCACCGTGACCGGGTCGGGGCACGTGATTTTCGCCAATGTGCCGATTGACGCCATTCCCGGTACTCAGCCATGCGGTGGCGGTAAAGCTCACTATCTGGCGTATGGCGCGATGGTCCAGGCGTGCGACACATTCGTCGACTGCCCGGTGCGTCAGTCGTCCTCGACAAGCTGTGAGGATCAGCCGGTCGTGAAAACACTGGATTTCAACGGACACCGCTTTCACACTCCGGTCATCCCGGCCATACGCATTGACGCCAACTGTTCCAACAACCAATGGCCATGAACGTGCATACTTGCCGCCCATGAGACGCTGGATTTCGTGGGCTCCGCAGTTCCTCAGCATCCTTCGCATCGTGGCCGCCGTGTTGATCATCCCGGTCGGGACGATGAAGCTCTTTGCCTGGCCGATGGGGATCCCGCCGAACGGCGGCACGGTCAAGCTGATGTCGGAGATGGGAGTCGGCGGCATCCTCGAAGTTGTAGGCGGAGCGCTGATCCTGATCGGACTCTGCACCCGCCCCGTGGCCTTCATCCTCTCGGGCGAGATGGCGGTGGCGTACTGGCAGTTCCACGCGCCGATGGGCTTCTGGCCGATGGTGAATCAGGGCCAGCCGGCGATCTTCCTCTGCTTCATCTTCCTCTACCTCTCGTCGGCCGGCGCCGGTCCCTGGAGCGTCGACGCGTTGCGCGGCAAGGGGTAGGCCGGCTCCCCTCGATACCGAGGTAGGGAAATACAGCGTGACGGCACTCCTCAACTGAAGAGGCTCGGGCCTGCATCACATCATCCGCGACGAAGACAACGGACCGGGAGGCTTCTCGCAGATGACCCTGACGATGTACGAAGGCTTCCACCTGATGCCGTTCAACGTCTGGTCATCGACGCCGTTCTATCCGTAGGAAATGTGTGTGTGGGGCGGGTTCTCCAACCCGCCCCACACTCACATCAGCTGTTCGTCCACCCGCCGCTCTTGAACTTCAGCTCGACCACGCGCCTTCCGCCGGTCGGGATCTTCGACTGGTTGCTGGCGAAGTGGCCCATACGGATGTCGGCGTTCTTGCCGTACGTCACCTTCATGATTTCCTTGATGGCCGTGCTGAATTGCGTGGCGGTGTCGTGATTGTGTTTGCTCTCGGTTCCGTAGAAGCGGTTCACGTCCGTTCCGACGGTTGCGTCCTGGGTGTAATAGGTAGCCATACATTCCTCCTTTTGTTGTTGTCACTCGCTGACTCGGATTACGAGCGCGAAACTCTGCGGTGTGAGTGCGACGTCGTACGCGCGTACGACCACCGTCGCGGGGCCCGGCGGCGGCTGCAGCCAGAGCACCTCCTCGACGTTGTTGACGCGATCGAAGCCGGTCGAACCGGCCGGCATGTTGCCGTGCCGTTCCGCTCCGCCGGCGCGCACGATGAGATCGAGATCGTTGACCAGGCGCTCGCCCGGCATGTCGGTCCAGACGAGCGTGACGGCGATCGACTTCGCCTGCGCGGGGATGTCGAAACGAAACTCCTGCTCGTCCCCCGCGCCGTCGAGCGGCGTGCCCTCGTCGTGCACCTCGAGCCTCTCGCCGGCCGCCAGGCCGAGCGAGCGCGCGAGATTCACGCGGCCGAATCCCTGATTGAATGAAGGACGCGGGCCGCATTCGGACGGCTGATATTGACCGTTGAGCGCAACCGCGCCGTTGATCAGCAGCGCCTTCACCAGCGCCGCGCTCGGACGCGTAATCGCGCGATCGGCGATCAGCCATTGGCGGATGATCGCCGCGCATCCGCTGACGAGCGGCGTGGCCATGCTCGTCCCGCCCTTGTAGCAATAGAGCGGATCGGACGACGTTCCCCAGAAGCGGTCGGCGCCGTTCCTGCCGCGCGATGCGGTCGAAAGAATCGACGTTCCCGGCGCGACGACGTCGGGCTTGATCCGCCCATCCTTCGTCGGACCGCGTCCGCTGAACGCCGCCATCCCCTCGGCACTGTTGGCCCAAAGGTCATCGCCGATCGGCGGCACCGCGAAGCGCGTCGGAAATCCTTCCGACCACGTCTTCGACTGCTCCGGCCGCACGCTTTCCGACGCGCCGACCGTGATGCAGTTCTTCGCCGTGCCGGGCGCCTGCACCGAGCCGGCGTCGACGATGCCGCGGAAGCTGGCGTCGCGTCCGCGATTGCCGGCGGCGACGCAGACGATCATGTCGCGATGCTTCCAGACGAATTCATCGAGCTCGCGCGCGGCCGCGACGTACGCGCCGCCGGTGTTGTCGAGCGTCCACGAATCGTTGTGCACGCGCGCGCCGTCGTTGTCGTACGGCGGAGCGAGGAGCTGCGCGAGATGGAACGGGATGCCGCTCAATCCGTTCACGTTGTCCATGAGCGACTGCACGACGAGGCGCGCGGCCGGCGCCGCGCCGCGGATGCCGTTCCCGTTCTCGCCGATCCGTTGTCCGGCGATCGAGCCCGCCACGTGCGTGCCGTGGCCGTCGGGATCGTTGGCGTTGTCGGGGCGCCCGAGCGCGTAAAGGCGTTGCACGCGATCGGAGAAGGCGGGATGAACGTCGGTCGTCGAGCCGCGGTCGAAGCCGGTGTCGGCGATGGCGATGATCTGTCCCGCGCCGTCGAGATTCGATTTCTCGTGCACCACATCGGCGGCGATGATCCGCGTGGCGATGTCGTTCGAGAGCGTCGCCTTCGGCACGAGCTCGATGTGCCGCACGTCGGGGAGCTGCGTCAGCCGCTCCAGCTGCGCGGACGTGGCGTTCAGCCGCACCTTTCCTTCGCCGGCGTGCAGCTCTTCGCGCGTGACGCCGGCTGCGGCGGCGATGGCCGCAATGGCCTCGTCTCCCGCGTCCTGGTGCAGCAGGACGTCGACCTCGCGAGTCTCGGGAGCCGCGGAATCGGCGGCCAGCGCATTGGCGCGTAGCTTCGGACGCGGCGCCTGCATCGCGTCGCGCAGATTCGCGTGGATCTTGAACTGCTTCGAGTACGGAGCGGTCCACTCGACGAACTCCAGCGCCTTGACGCGATCGAGCAACGCCGCTTCGCAGTGCACGAGGAACGTCTGCTGCGCGACCGACTCGAGCAGCTCCACGCCGAGGGCCACGAGCTCTTCGCGTTGCGCACGCGTGAGCGGTCCGCGCGTGTGGATCAGGATGTGCTCATCGCGCGGAACCGGATCCGCTGCCGATGCCGAGAATCCGCGGAGCTTCGGACCGCCGCCCTTTTGTGGCGGCGGCTCCTGCTCGATCTCCTCGTGCTCGATGGTGATGCCGTTGATCGTGATCGTGGTCATCGGAGGCCCCTACATGAGCACTGCGGCGTTGATGTCGCGAATCACGGTGTCGGCCATCTGCCAGGTCGGGAAGACGAAGAAGTAGACGACCACTTCGCCGAGGGCCCGCGACCAGTCGTCGGTGGCGATGTCGTAGATCGGCTTGCCGAATTGCTGGCCCGACGGCGGACCGGGGACCGGCGTGCCGGGAGTGATCGCGCCGCCCGGAACGGTGGCCACATTGGTCGCGCCGGAGAAGGTCTGGAATCCCGGCGACGGCGGATTCTGATCGCTCCGATAGACCTTGCCGTCCTGTGAATACGAACGGATGTTGCGCGCCTTGAAGACCACCTTCTGATAGCGCAACGTCTCCGCGCCGGGGATCCCGAGCGAAGAGGTGGATTTGATCTGGATCGATTGCGCACGGCGCGAATAGCGCCAGATCGAGGCCGTGGCGAACTGATTCGGATTGTTCCAGAGGCAGATGTTGAGATCGGCGTTGACGATCGGCTCGCCGGCGTCGGGTCCGATGAAGTACTGAAATCCCGCGCCGCCCCACGACGTCAGATTGAAGCCGACGACGCTGCCGTCGACGCAGATGCAGACGTTCTCGTAGTAGCCGCTGATACGCGAGTTCGACGGCCGGACCTTGTTGAGCATCATCAGCTTCGTCGCCCCCGCCGCACGGTTGGCCGCCTGCGCCTCGGCGTCGTTGTTGTTGAGCCAGACCTGCACGCGGACGTTGCGGTCGGCGAAGCGATCGGTCCCCGTGCCGAGGAGGTCGGGAGCGCGTGAGGCCCGGACGTTGGTGCAGACGAGCACCGAGCCGTTGCGCAGGACGCCGGCCAGCGGGATGACCCGCTCCGCGTCGGGAGCGACGAGCGAGTCCTGCAACGCGCTCGAATCGCTCTGCATGGCGACGAAGCGATACGCCGCGTCGGGACCGTCGGGCGTGATGAAGCGTTCGTTCGTCAGCTGCGCCCGCACCTCGGAGAGTGGTTGTTCCGTACGCAGCGTGAACTGCCGGATGTCGCCGGCGCCGACGCCTTTGTAGCAGGTGACTGTGATCGTGCCCATGAGGTGACTCTCCTTGTCAGATTCAGTCGCGAGGCGCGGGGCTCTGCGCCCCGCGCCCCGCGCCTGATTCACGCGAACGGATTCACGGCGATCTGCATCGTCGTGTTGTAGGCGCGCATGTCGATGAACTGCTGCAGCTTCGCGGTGTTGCCGGTGCTGCCGAACTTCTCGATCAGCGTGATCGCCGTGCCGAGGAGCTGGCGGCCTTCGATGTCCTGGGCGAGCAGCAGCAGCGACGGCAGGAACTTCGACACGTCGGCCATCGACCACTTGATCGCCGGCTTGAGCGACTCGGCCCACTTCGGGTAGTCCTTCTCCAGGCCGGGATCGCCGCCGATCAGCTGCATGGTGATGTTCTGGTACTTGGACGACGTCGTGGTCGTCTTGTCGGTTCCGGAGGCCTGGTTGTAGGCCGCGCCGCCGCCGATCCCTTCGAACTCCGCCTTGAACTTGGCGTTGAACTCCTTCTTCTCCGACTCCGCCTCGCTGAAATCCGAGATCTGCGTCGAATCGGTGCCGAGGATGGCGCCGCCGAGCGTGAATTCCACCGGGACGTAGTAGCCGAACTCATTCAGGACGGCGATCAGTTTGGAGTAGCCCTCGGGCGTCCTCTCGTTCCCCTTGAGCGCCGTCTTCACCGCCGCGACGAATGCCGGGCTGACGGTCAGCCGCTGCGGATCGACCTTCAGATCGACCTTGCGGACGATGTACTTCGTCATCAGGTATTCGGTGACCTTGCTCGATGACGTCGTCTTGCTCTTCTCCGTCTTGTACTCCGCTTCCGCGCTGCCGTACGGGGAGGAGACGTTCATCGAGGTCGAGTCGGAGCTGAAGGTCTTGATCTCCTTCGTGACCTTGTTGAACGCGTAGTTCGAGACCAGCTCCGTGATGACGCGCGGATTGTTCGCGGCCGGCGAGTAGCCGGACTCCCATCCATAGACATCCTTGAACGTCTTGCCGAACGTGTCGGTGAAGAACGTGAGGCCGCGGAAGAGCTGGATGTTCTCGAAGATGGCGAGCTTCTGATCGTCGTTGAGCAGGTTGTAGCGCGCGACGCCGTCATCGGTGCCGATCGGCGAGGTGTCGGTCGCCAGTCCGATGAGCAGGACCTTCTCCTTCAGCACTTCGGACAGCGTCACCGTTCCTTCGTCATCGCGATCGACGCCCGTGGTGCTGTCGACGAGGAAAGAGTCGTTGAGACTCATGAGCTTCTTGGTGGTCAGGATTGCCCGGACCGCCTTGAGCGTGCTGGTGGTATCGAGCTGCACGGCGCCGCTCTTGCCGTTGGTTTTCCTGACCTGCACGAGCAGGCTCGTGCTGTCGGTTGTACTCGTTGTAGTAGGCATGTCTTCCTCCTGTCCTCAGATCCAGAGACTCGGATCGGGAGCGTTGTAGCCGTTGATGACGGCGTTGGCCTTTTCCCAGCTCTCGAAGACGAAGAAGTAGATGACCACTTCGCCAAGGGCCTGCGACCAGTCGTCGACGTCGATGTCGTAGATCGGTTTGCCCCACTGCTGTTGCGACGGCGGTCCTGCCACCGGGCCGCCTGGTGTGACCGAGTCTCCCGGTACGGTCACGACGCCGGGCGCCTTGACGAGTGCCTTCTGATTGTTGAGGTCCGATGCCGCGTCGGCGAGCTCGGCACTGAAGCCCTCCAGGCCCGCCGGACCCGAGCGCGTCGGCGGTGTCTGATTGCTCGCGTACCGCTTGCCATCCTGCGAGTAGCCCTTGATCCGCCGCGTCTTCACCACGACCTTCTGGAAGCGAAGGATGTCGCCGCCCGTGATCTGCTGCGACCTGGCGCTGACGATCTGGATCGTCTGCGGCTTCGATGCGTAGCGCGCCATGTAAGCGCTCGCGTATCGGTTCGGCTGGTCCCACAGGCAGATGTTCAGATCGCCGTTGCAGATCGGATCGCCCTGGTCCGGCGCGATGTAGTACTGGAAGCCGGCCGCGCCCCAGGAGTTGATGCTGAACGACACGACGCTGTTCTCGACGCAGACGCAGACGTTGTCCCAGATGCCGGTGACGTTCTGGCTCGTCGGCTTGACGTTGGTCATCATCAGCGGGGGGAAGGCCTTGATCCGGTCGTTCGTCTTCTTCCCCTCGGGATCGCCGTTATTGAGCGAGATGTTCACGCCGACGTAGCGGTTGAAGAACCAGTCGGTCCCGATTCCGATGAGGTCCGGCTTCCTTCGGGCCAGGTAGTTGGTGGTGAGGAGCTGGTTCTGTTTTCCGAGCACGCCGGCCAGCGGCACGAGGTTCTCGACGCTCTTGTTGATCAGCGCGTCGCTCATCTCCGACGACTCCGACTGCGCGGCGATGAAGCGGTATGCGATGTCGGCCCGCTCGTTGTCGTCCGGCAGGAAGCTGTCGTTCTTGAGCCGCTTCCGGACCTCCGACAGCTTGAGCATCGGATCGAAGTTGTACTTCTTGTTGTCGCCCGCGTTCGTTCCCTTGTAGCAAGACACATTCAATTCAGGCATGTCCGTCTCCCTTCATTGCTGAGTGATCTCGTTGTTGGTGGATGCCTGATGGACTGCGATGCGTTGGCGGTTTTCCATCGCGACTCGAACTTTTTTCTGCCCGACCCCTCATCCGCCTGCGGCACCTTCTCCTCGCTCGACGCGGGGAGAAGGGCAACAAGGCTTGCGCAGCGCGAGATTGGTCGCCCCTCGCCCCGCGTCGAGCGGGGAGAGGGTGCCGCAGGCGGGTGAGGGGCCGTCCCGCCGGCGTTCCAATGGTCTAGAATCGACTGCACAAGCCCGCTTGCACATGAGTGGAGATCTCGATCCGGCCGCCAGCGCTCAGGAAGGTGCCGATCTCTTTCGCTCAAATCTCCAGTTGATCGATCGCGTGATCGCCCGCGTCTGCAGAGTGGCCGGTGTGCGCGACGCCGACGCCGACGATTTCTCCTCGGCCGTGAAGGTCGCATTGATCGAGAACGACTACGCGATCGTGCGCGCCTGGCAGCGGCGCTCTTCACTCGCCACCTACCTCACCGTGGTCGTGCAGCGACTCCTCTCCGATGAGCGGATGCGCGCTCGCGGACGATGGGAGCCGTCGGCCGCGGCGCGGCGCGGAGGTCCGGCGGCGGTGCTGCTCGAGACGATCGTCCGGCGCGATGGGCAATCGATCGAACAGGCGTTCCCGCTCGTGCAGGCCATCGATCCTTCGCTCGGCCGCGCGGAGATGGAGTCGTTACTGGCCGGCGTTCCCGAGCGCGTTCCGCGTCCGCGTCCGATGCCACTCGACGTCGCCGATCTCAGCAACGTCAGCGCCGGCGATGAGGCCGACGCCGCGCTGCTGGAAAAGGAAACGGAGCGCCTTTCACTCGAGACGAGCCGCGTCGTGCGGCGCGCGCTCGCATCATTGACGGCGGAGGATCGGACCATCGTCCGCTCTCACTTCGGAACGGGGATGAGCATCGCCGACATCGCGCGCATGCTTCGCCTGCCGCAGCGCCCACTCTATCGACGACTGGAATCGATCACCGCGCACCTCCGCCGCGCGCTGATCTCGTCCGGGATCGACACGCGCACGGCCGAGAGTCTGATCGGCTCCTCGGTCCAGGCGCTCGATTTCGGACTCGATTCCGGGAAAAGCCGCTACGCGCCGCAGTCTGATGAAGGAGGAGGGCCGGCCGAAACCGGCGCGGCCCCATGACATTGCCGCCGAAAACGAACTGTCCGCCCCCTGAGGTCATCGCCGCCATGGCTGAGGGAAAACTGTCGCGTCGCGAGCTCGCGCCGCTCCTCGAACACATCGAGGATTGCGCGGCGTGCCGCACCGAGCTCCAGCTCGCGAGCCTCACGCTCGAGGAGGAGGCGGAGGCGAAGCCGCGAAGCTGGTGGCTCGCCGCGGCGGCGGCGCTGCTGCTCGTCCTCCTTCCGGCGGCGTGGATGTGGCAGCTGCACCGCTCGCGCTCGCCGATCGGCAACCTCGCGGCGCTCGCTCCGAAGTCATCGCGCATCATCGAGCCGCGCCTCTCCGGCGGCTTCGCCTGGGCGCCCTACGCCGGCACGATGCGCGGCAATGACGCGGCCACCGACGCGCAGCGCCTCAAGCTCGGCGGCGCCGCCGGCTCGGTGATCGAAGATGCGCAGGGCGACAACTCCGCCGATGCGCAGCACGCGGCCGGCGTCGCGTACGTGTTGATCGACAAGCCGAAGGAAGCGGTGGAGCGGCTTCGCACCTCCGCCGCACAATCGCCTCGCAATACCGCGATCTGGAGCGATCTCGCCGCCGCGCAATTCGCCGCGGCGCTGCAACTCCAGGCGCCGTCGCTCCTCCCCGAAGCACTCGCCTCGGCCGATCGCGCGTTGACGATCGATGCGCGAAATGCCGAGGCGTTGTTCAATCGCGCGCTGATCCTCGAACGCCTCGGACTCACCGATCAGGCCCGCGCCGCGTGGGATCACTACCTCGCCGTCGATTCGTCGTCATCGTGGGCGCGCGAGGCTCGCGCACATCTGAGCGCACTGCCGCGCACGAGCAGCGACCTGCTCTTCCGCCGCGAGGTTCCGAAGCTCGAGCGGGACGAAGCGGATGTCGATGCGATCGTCCGCCAATTTCGCGAGCAAAGCCGCGCCTGGGGCGAGGCGGAGTTCCTCGGGCGATGGGGCGAGGCCGCGCGCCGCGACGATGCAGCCGACGCGACCCGCATGCTCGACATCGCGCGCGCACTCGGCACGTCGTTGCGCACGCAGAGCGGCGAGACGCTCCTCGCCGATGCGGTGGCCGCGATCGACAACGCGGATCCAGCCACGCGCGCGAAGCTCGCGGAAGCGCATGTCACATATCGCCGCGGACGGATCGCGTACAGCCGCCAGCTTCCCTCGGCCGCCGAGCCCGATCTTCGCCGCGCGGCGCTTTTGTTCGGCAAGAGTCCCATGGCTCGCATGGCGCGCTACTACGCGGCGAATACGCGCTTCGATCAGAACGACATCGGAGGAGCACGCGCCGAGCTCGAATCGCTCTTGAGCGATGATCATTTCATCGCCCTCGGTGCCCTCATCCGCTGGCAGCTTTCGCGCTGCCACACCGCCGACGGCGATTCCGACGGCGCACTCGCGCTGCTCATCGACGCCGCGTCCGCACTTCGCCGGCTCGACGAGCGGAACAACCTCGGCTTCGTCGAGTCGTTGCTCGCCGATGCGTACGCGTGCATCGGACGCCCCGAGGATTCGTGGAACGCGCGCATCCGCTCGTTCAACGCCTTGAGCCGCGACGGACGCGACGATCGCCTGCTCGTGAATCTCGCCAGCGCGATCGCTGCCGAGCGTCGCGCGGGCAATCGCGACGCGGCGCTCTCGCTCCTCGCGCTCGAGCGCGAGACGGCGCGCGGCTCGAAGGACGAGATCGTTCTCTTCGACACGCTGACGCGCGGCGCCGTGCTCTGCACCGAGTTGGGCGACTACGACGCCGCGAGGCGGCTCGTCGCCGAGGCGGCGACGATCGTGCCGCGGATCGCGGATCCGGCGGTGCACGAATTTCAGTCGGCGAACCTGCAGCTCGCGCGCGGCGCGGTCGCACTGCACGACGATCCGCGCGCGTCGCTCGCCGCACTCGGCGATGCGCGAAAAGCGTACGAACGGATGGGACAGCGCGCGCTCGAAATCGACAGCCGCCTGCTTCGCGCGCGTGCCGCGATCGCTCTCGGCGATTCCGCGGGCGCGGCGGCGGACATCGAAGGAGGGATCGATCTCCTCGAACGATTCCGCGTCGCACTGTCGGCCGGATCATTCGCCAAGGGCGTGCTCGATTCCGGCGATGAGCTGTACGAGCGCGCGATCGAGCTCAGTCTCGATCGGGGCGACATCGCGAAAGCATTCGGTTACGCGGAGCTCGCGCGCGTTCGCGTCGACGATCACATGAACGCCGTGGGGATTGCGTCCGCGGTCCAAGCGCGCCTCGCCGGAAGCGATGCGGCGCTCATCGAACTGGCCGTGCTTCCGAACGAGACGGTCGTCTTCGCGCTCGATGCGGCGGGACTTTCCGCCATGCGGCAACGGATTCCGCGCGAAAAAATCATCGCGCTCGCGCAACGCACCGATCTGCCGGCGGCGACTTCGTTGTACGACCTGCTCATCCGTCCGGCAACGGAGAGACATGCTCCACGGACACTGCTCATCGTTCCCGATCCGCTGCTCGACGGCGTCCCGTTCGCGGCGCTTTACGACGCAAAGTCGAAGCAGCATCTCGTCGAGCAGTTTCGCGTCGTCCGGGCCGACAGCGCGGCCTCGCTTCGTCCGATGATGCCCCGAGGAATGCCGGCGCGCGTCGTGTCGATCGCGCTCCCTTCCGGCGCGCGAAGCGGATCGGCGACGCTGTCCGACAGCGGCGATGAAGTGGCGGCCATCGCCGGCGCGTATCCCACCGGCGTGCAGCTGCACGCGAGTGACTCGACGTTCCCCGCCTTTGTCGCTGCATCACGCGATGCCGACGTCGTGCACGTCAGCGGTCACACGCAGGACGACGGCAACGGGGGAGTGGCGGCGCTTGACTTCGCCGGAACGGGAGGAAGCGTTCCGCAGCGCGTCGCCTGGCGCACCATCGCCGCGTCATCGCTGCCGCGAGCTCCCGTCATCGTGCTCGCCGCCTGCGAATCACTCCGCTCGCCGCGGTTCCTCGCATCGCGCGCCCCGAGCCTCGGCGGCGCGTTCCTCCAGGCCGGCGCGGCGGAGGTCATCGGCACCCTCGAGCCGATCGGCGATCGCGAAGCGCGCGAGCTCTTTCAGGCCATCCATCACAGGCTCGCGGCCGGCGCGACTCCCGCCGATGCCGTCCGCGAAGTACAGCTCCAGGCCTTGTCGTCGCTCGATGAGCGGACGTCCGGCTGGCGCTCCATCGCAGTGCTCACCCGAGAGATTCCCGCAGAGAGAGAGAGGAAAAATCATGAGCCAGGCAGTCATTACGTTCGTTGGTATCTGCAGCCACATCCGAAGGATCCTTCTGACCCCGCCGCCCGACGCGTTGTCCTCGGGCGATACGACACCCGGTTACTTCACGCGGAGCGTCGTCGTGAACGCGTCGCACGGTTATCGCTGGGCAGGCGAGGGCATCCCGCCGCACGACCCCGTGCTGTACATCCCGAACGAGTTCATTCATGAGCTTCCGGCCGAGACGCCGTGGGGGCTCGAGGTGCTCGACCCCGAGGCGATGACCTGGAAGATGCACGGCGTGCAGCTCTACATCGCCGGCGCCGAGCCGGGGCTCCATCCGCAGCCGTCGTTCGAACAGGTGCCGAGCCTCACCGACCGCGCAAAGGTGCTCAGCCTGCAACTCGATCCGCGAGTGGTGATGAACGGCTGCGCCGCGGCGGTGGTCGACATGTTCGCCGGCGACATCGATGCGTATCGCAACCCGCTCGCGGGCGACGCCGTGCATGTCGCGCTCAACGTCCCGTCGGCGAGCGATTTTCCCGAGCTCGTCATCTCGCGTATGTGGGACGCGAAAACCTCGCGCATCAAGTTGAAGTCTGCAATGGTCCACGAGACGCTCCTGAACCCGACCATCTTCGTCATGAACACCGGAACCGATTCGGACAAGGACATCGACTTCTTTCTGCACTACCTCGTCACCACCTGGACTCCGCCGGGCAATCAGGCCCCGCCCGATCCGGGCAACGTCAACGGAATCCGCACGGCCACGCCGCAGGAACTGCTCCTCCTGCAAGACACCCCGGCAGGACTGACGTTCGGCTGCTCGAACTCCAATTATCCGTGAGGGTGAATGTGGGGCGGGTTCTCCAACCCGCCCTACGTTTATCCGTCATCGAGAACGTAACGCACCGTCTCGTCCGCGACGTTAGTGGCGTGTGACGGAATCTTTCAGACCTGTCCGTCCAGACATTCATAGCGAATGAAAGGACGGTCGTATGCGAGGGTTTCGTAGCCTGCCCGGTCTTGCCGTGATCCTTTTCCTGTTCACCGGTTGTGCGGGTTTGTACAACCAGCAACATCACGACAGTGCAGTCAGCGCGCAGAAGTCGTTCACGGAAGCCAAACTCGCCGAGAGCATCAAGGATGAGCGGGCTCAGAACGCCGAGATCCTGGCGCGGGAGCTCGACATCGTGGAGCAACAGATGGTTGCGACGCGTAACAAGGAGCTTCTCGACGTCATCGGCTCCAAGGATGCCGGTGAAGCGCACAAACTCCTCGCCGATCTGGTCGATGCGCGCATGGGGGAGCTGGCGTCCAAGCCGACGCAGACACAAGGACCTCCGTTGATTGCAACGATCGGTGTCGCCGAAGAAGCGCGCGAGGCACACAGCGACAGGTACTCGGTGTTTCGCGAACCGGAGGACCCGGCATTGGTCTGTACCGACGACACGACGGTGAAGGTGAGTGTGACTGGAAAGCCGGAGTGGGACGCGTTTCAGACGGATTGCAAGAACCTTGCTGAGGCCAATAAGAAGCTCGAGGCGTTTCAGGCTGGAATCCTGTACACGCTCACCCACGACCTGACCAGGAATGAAGAGGCGCGAGCGGTCGTGACGAAGGAGGTCAAGCGGCTCACCACGGAATCCGCGGCGGCGGCGAAAAAGCTGAAGGAAGCTCGCAATGCGGGCACTCCGGCGGATCTCGCCAAGCTCGCGGAGAAGTCTCGAGACGATCTTCGCAAGGTGAAGATCGATCCCCAGAGAGTCTCCCGCGCCGGATTGGAGGATGCAAGCGTTCTGGCGACGCTGGAATCGATCAACGAGCAGAAGGCCAATATCGATCTGCTTCTCGATGCGGCGGCGACCGGAAAGGCATCTGATGATGCCGACGACGCAGCTGCAATAGCGGCGATCCTGCCGGCGATCGCAAAAGACGTAACGACCGCCACTCGTTATCCACAGGTGAGCAGGCTCGTGCTCGAGTCGGAGCGTCTGCGCATCGATCGCGATCGAGCAAAGCAGCAGCTCTCGCGAGTTGCCGAGGAGATGCGCCTGCTGCGCATGCGCCGCGACATCCTGTACCAGGAATGGCTCGCGCTCGTAAAGGCACAATCGAACCTCGCGGAATGCAAGCCGGACGATTTCGCGGGCGGGAAGAACCTGCGCAATCTAAGAGTCGAGTGTCGCGACGGTCTGTCGACCGCAGTGCTCTCGTATGCCGCCGCCTGGACTCTTGGCCGCATCCCAGCGGAGAAAGTGCAGTGGACTCTGATCAATCTCGACTACGAGCGTGCTCTCGATGCCAGCGAGAGCGCGCTGATGCAGTGGAACAACCTGATCGCCGTTCCGCTGGACGCACTCGTCGCGAACTACGGAAGCGGAATCAAACCGGACGCAATCGGAAAGGCAATCTCCGGTATTGAGCTCGGCGCGATTGCACTGGGGGTGCAGTGATGAACATCAGAAAGCTTCTCGTCCTCATTGTTGCTGTTGCGCTGACGGGTTGCGCATCGCAGCAGATCCAGCGTGATTCCGCCAGGGTCCTCGCTGCCAAAGCCATTGAGGTTCAACACGATCTCGAAGCGTTCTCCATCGCACGCCAGAATGCCGACATCGCGCGCCAGCGCACGGCGAACCGGCTACTTCGCAGCGCACTGGAGACGGAAGCACTCAACACCGCACAACTCGCGATGTGGCGGGTTGCCGAGGACAAGGCCCGGCTTTCGATCGCCGACGAATTGATGCGTGCCGTCGATGCCGCGGTGAAACAGTCGCACGCGGCCGATGAATCGATCGCCCGTGCAATAGCCCTCGCGGATGGGACCAAGTCACGGGTCGCGACCCGGTCGGATCAACTCGGCGCGACTGCCAAGGTCCTCGGCCAGCTCGCAGAGAAGGAGCCGCTACGCGATCGGATCGCGTTCCAGGTCCATTTCGTCGACGAGGTCCATGAATCGATCAACGAGGCTTCAAAGGCTGCCGAGAAAGCAGCGAAGGGAGCTGCCGGTGCTGTGAACCAATCTGTCCTGGATGCCCAGAAAGGAACAAAGAAATGAGCAGAATCGATGATCTTCGCGCGGCTGAGCGCACCCTTCTAATCAGCATCTCGACTCTCGAAGCCCGGCGCGCCACGCCGGGTGTCACTGCGAGTGAGCTTCGGCAGATCGAACGGGAAGTGCCGGTCCTTCGGCAACGCCTCGCTACAATTCAGGCCGAGATCACTGCTGCAGGTGCCCGGCCTCTTCCTGGTCCGTCTGATGCCGACCGCGCTCAGATCGGCCAGCTGGCGGGTCAACTCGACGCCGACACTGCGCGCAACATGACGGTTGCGGCGCTCATCGAGACCGCGACGCGGATCGCCGCCGCAGTAAGCGCCTGAGCAAGCATCGAAGTGAACTTTGACCCGCTGAAGAACCGCCAGCTCGATCAACGCGCCGGCGGTGTAACGACCACCAGATCATTCGACGCCGTGCCGCCGCCGTGTGCGAGGTAGACCGCGCCGTTCTTTGCGACGGCGGGGTTTCGCGCGCCGGCGGCGGTCGGCACCGAGGCGACGAGCGTGAGTTGGCCTTTGGCGTCGGCGCGGGCGATGGTCAGCTTTGCATCGCGCGCGGCGCCGACATAAGCCGTGTGGGTGGCGGGGACGTAGTCGAAGTCGTCGACGCCGTTGCCGGTATCGATCGATGACAGAACGGCGCCGTCGCCGGCGGCGTTGAGCACTTCGAGCTTCGCATCGCAGGCGACGAAGAGATGGCCGGTCGCTTCGTCGATGCGCAGGCCGTGCGGGCCTTCTTCACCGCAGGCCGGGTTCCAGGTCGCGACGATCTTGTGCGAGGTGAGGTCGATGGCCAGCGTCCGGTCCTTGTCCTCGAGGTTCGTGTAGAAGCGTTGGCGCTTCGTATCGACGGCGAAGCCTTCGGGGTTTCCTTCGAACGTCAGCGTCGCCTTTTCCTTCAACGTCGCGGCGTCGAGGATGCGGATCGATTTGTCGCGCGGCGTCGTGACCCACACTTCCTTCGTCGCGGCTACGTATGCGAGGCCGTCGGGCGACGACGTGAGCACTTCGCAATGTCCTTTGGTGAGTGTCTTCGGATCGACGGAGCAGACGCTCGAATCGCCGCGGTTGCCGATGTAGACCGTGTGGTCGCCGAATGTGACGGAGCTCGGCCCGACGACGCGCTTGCGATCGCGGAACGTCACTTCCTTTGTCGTGAAGCCGGTGACCTGGCGGATCTTTTCGCTCGCTGGATCGATCACAACGACGGCGCCGGTCGGACCGGCCGGCACCCAGACCGAACCGGTGGCCGGATCGACGGCGATGTAGTCCATGCCGATGCCGGCCGGCGTGCCGCCGGGAAGCGTGAGCATGTGCGTCGCGTAGGTGGCGGCGAGCAGTGCGGCGGGGACGGCGAGAAGAGCGAAAGCGCGTGCGAGCATCGTGCGTGCTTTCATACAGCCGCGAAGTTAAACGGGCGATGAACCGCGCGGTAGCGTGACGACAAAGAGGCTGCCGGTCGAATCGGATTGCTCCAGCCGGAGCGCTCCGCCGTGCTCCGCGGCGATCCAGCGCGCGATCGGAAGGCCGAGGCCCGCGCCGCTTCCGGCGGTTGTTGGCGTTGCGCCGCGCGCGCGATCGACGCGGAAGAAGCGTTCGAAGATCCGCTCGCGCAGCTCGTCCGGCACGCCCTCGCCGCGATCGCGCACTTCGATGCGCGCTTCGTTGCCGGCGGCGGTGCAGCGGATGAGCACTTCCGTCCCGAGCGGCGCGTAGCGGATGGCGTTCTCGACGAGGTTGCCGGTCATCCGCTGCAGCAGATCTTCATCGCCGCTGACGACGAGCTCTTCATCGCATTCGGCGATGAGGGTCACCTTGCGCTCCGCGGCCACCGTTCGGTAGGCGCGCACGGTTTGCGAGACCAGCTCGCCGAGGTAGAGCGTTTCGCGTTTCAGCGGAACGTCGCCGGCGTCGCTGCGGGCGAGGAGAAACAGATCGCGGACGATGCGCGTGAGGCGGCGGACCGAGCGGCGCATCACCTCGAGGCTCTCCCGATAATCGGCCGCGTTGCGGTCGTCGCGCGAGAGCGTGACGTCTAGCTCGCCCTGCAGGATGGTGACGGGGGAGCGGAGCTCGTGCGATGCGTCGGCCATGAAGCGGCGCTGCGCGGCGAACGATTCATCGAGACGCGCGAGGAGCGCGTTGAGCGTCGCCGCCAGCTCGCCCAGCTCGTCGCGCGCGTTCACCACCTCGATCCGTTCGGAGAGATTCGTCGCGCTGATGTCGCGTGCCTTCGCGCTCATCCGGACCACCGGCGCGAGACTCTTGCGAGCGAGCACGTAGCCGCCGAGCGAGGCCACGAGCAGCGCGAGCGGCGCGGTGATCAGCATCGCCTTCTGCAGATCGGCCAGCGTTTCCTGCTGCGCGGCGAGCGATTGCGCGATGACCAGCACGAAGTCCTGATTGCCGACGCGCAGCGGCTCGAGCAGCAGGCGGACCGTCGTGGCGTTTCTGAATCCGAATGCATGCGTCGTTGCCAGTTGATGCAGCAGCGCGGGATCGACCGGCGTGCCGTGTCCGGCGAATTCGCGGCCGTCCGGAGTCAGCAGGACGACGGCGCGTTCGTGGTCGCGGAACTCGGTCAGCAATTCGTTCGCGGCCCGGACCTCGAGCACGCCGTTCGATTCGCCCGCTTCATCCGCCAGTCCCGCCGCGAGCGTGCGCGCCGTCGACGTCATCGATGCGTCGCTCGCGCGCTCGATCTGCTGCCGGACCGCGGCGTACGTTATCGCGCCCGCGATCGCCAGCGTCACGGCCAGGACCAGCGTGTACCAGATGGTGATGCGCGCGCGGATCGTCATCGCATTTCCAGGATGTAGCCGGCGCCGCGGATGGTGTGGATCAGCTTCGGCGCGCCATCGCGATCGACGATCCGCCGCAAGCGGCCGATGTAGACCTCGATCAGATTCGAAAACGGATCGAACTCCTCGTTCCAGACATGCTCGGCGATCTCCTCCCGTCCCATCACGCGGCCGGCATTCATCGCCAGGTACTCGATCAGCGCGTACTCCTTCGTCGTCAGCGTCAGCTCGCGGCCGCCGCGCGTGACGCGATGCGAACGGGTGTCGATGTGCAGGTCGGCGATCTCGATGACCGGCAGATGCGAGACTCCGCGGCGGCGGAGCAAGGCCCGCACGCGAGCCAGCAGTTCGGCGAACTCGAACGGTTTCACGAGGTAGTCGTCGGCGCCGGCGTCGAGCCCTTCCACGCGATCGTGCACCGCGTCGCGCGCGGTGAGCATGAGGATCGGCGTGTCGATGCCGTCGCCGCGCAGGCGCCGGCAGACCTCGAGCCCGTCGGGCGGCGGGATCATCACGTCGAGGACGATGGCGTCGTACGTCGTCGTCGCCGCGCGCTCGATCGCCGCGTCGCCCGACGCGACCGCATCGACGGCGTACGCCTGCTCCCCGAGGCCGCGCGTGATGAAACGGGCCATGTCGGGATCATCCTCGACGACGAGCAGGCGCATGGCTCATCGTAGTGTGAACGCAGGTTTTACGCTGGAGGCGTTTCGGCAATTAGCCGGTGGTTGAGCGCGTAGCGCGACACCACCGGACACGAACGTCGAACCGATCAACGCGCCCCGGCGGGGCGCCGGATGTCCCGCACCCCGCCGGGTGCAATCGCATTTCGCCGCCGGCCCGGTGGTACGGCGCTTCGCACCGAACCACCGGCTATTCGCCAGCACGCCTCCGGCGTTCATGTGCTCGATCCAATCATTAACGCCATTGACTCCGGGGTGAACGCCGGAGGCGTTCCGGCAATTAGCCGGTGGTTGAGCGCGTAGCGCGACACCACCGGACACGAACGTCGAACCGATCAACGCGCCCCGGCGGGGCGCCGGACGTCCCGCACCCCGCCGGGGTGCAATCGCATTTCGCCGCCGGCCCGGTGGTACGGCGCTTCGCACCGAACCACCGGCTATTCGCCAGCACGCCTCCGGCGTATGCGGATTCATTCGCCATTTAGGTGCGCCCTGTGAAACTCACCGCCTGATGCTGGGAAGCTGCTTCGTTCTGATGGCCGCGCTTTCGCTCGACAGCGCCGGGAAGCTCGCGCTGGGGCAGGCGTCGGCGTATCAGCAGGCGCTGGACGAAGAGCGGATCGCGGCGCTCGATGTGACGCAGGCCCGCGCGGCGCTGCTGCCGAAGATCAGGAATCTCTCGACGGTCACGTACAACAAGCCGCTGACGGCGCATTCGAGCGATCCGGCGTTCATCGCGCAGAACGGGACGCGCGAGTACCAGTCGCTGGTCGGCGCGGAGGGCTCGCTCGACTTCGGTCTGCACGCCGCGATCCGCCGCAGTCACGAGCTGCTGGCCGCCGCACACGCCGGCACGGAGCTCGCTCGCCGCGAGCTGCTCCGTTCCCTTCGCGAGCTCTACTTCGGCTACGCCCTCGGCAGCGCGAAGCGGCGCAGCGCCGAGGAGTCGCTCGCGGCGGCGGAGGAATTCGAGCGCGTCACGTCGCTGCAGCAGGAAGCGGGGGAGGTCCCCGAGGTCGATCTGATCCGCGCGAGATTGCAGACCGCGCAGCGGCGCGATGATCTCGAACAGGCGCGTGTGCAGGAGACGATCGCCGCGGCCGGACTGCGCGCGCTCGTCGGATATCAGCCTTCCGATGCGCTCGAAGTCTTGGAGCTCACGGCGGCGCCGTCGGAGTCCGACATCGAAGTGTTGAAGCCTGCCGCGATGCGGCCGGAGATCGTACAGGCCGAGGCGCAGCAACGTGCGGCGCGCGCGGAGGCGGGCGTCGCGCGCGCGGAGTGGTTGCCGTCGTTGACGTATTCAGCCGATGAAGGCTTCGACTCGCCGTCGCTGCGCCACGATGAGATCCGGCAGCATTCGGGATACCTGCTCACCGCAAACCTGCGCATTCCGATCTTCGACTGGGGCGCGGCGCGTGCGAAGCAGCGGCAGGCGGAACTGCGCGCGGAATCGGCCGGTCATCAGCTCGCGCTGACGCGGCGCCAGGTCGAGCAGCAGTATCTGCAGGCGCATGAAGGAGCGTTGTCCGCGGTGCGCCGCGCGGCGAATGCGCGGGCGGCGCTCGCCGACGCGCAGCGCAACGCCGACATCTCGGTCGCGCGATACCGCGCCGGCGAGGCACAGATCGTCGAGGTCACCGACGCGCTCACGACGCTGGCGCAGCAGCGCGTCAATCTGCAGCAGGCGCTCTTCGACTTCGAGGTCGCGCGCGGGCAGCTTCAGGAGGCGGCGGGGCAATGAAGCGCTTCATCAGTGTTGCAGCTCTCTGCGTCATCGCCTGCCACGGCGGGTCGGGTGACGAGAACGCGGCGCCGGTCGTCAGCGTGCGCGTGGCGAAGGCGGAGGTCGGGCCGATGGCGCAGCCGGTCGAGGTCACCGGCACGATCACTCCGCGGCAGGAAGCGACGATCAGTCCGAAAGTGAGCGCGCAGATCGCGCGCATGCCGCTGCTCAAGAACCGCGTCGTGCATCGCGGCGACGTGCTGGCGGAGCTCGAAGCGCGCGATCTCGCGGCGCAGCGCGATGAAGCGAAGGCCGCGCTGCGCGAGGCGGAGATCGGCGCGAACAGCACGGCGCAGGGCGCGGTGCCGATCACCGTCGCGCAGGATGCGAAAGCGGTCCGCGACGCGCAGGCGACGCTGGCGAACGCGCGCAAGACGTTCGAGCGACGCACCGCGCTGTTCGACAAGGGCGGCATCTCGAAGAAAGAGCTCGAGGCCTCGCAGCTCGATGTCACGCGCGCCGAAGATGATCTGAAGCTCGCCGAACGCTCGGCGTCGCTGCATCGCGGGACGACCAATCCGGCCGACATCGCCACCGCGCGGAGCAAAGCCGAGCAGGCGTCGCGGCGGCTGGCGAGCCTCGAGGCGCAGGCCGGCTACGCCACGATCCGCGCGCCGTTCGACGGCATCATCACCGAGCAATTCGCGTATCAGGGCGACTTCGCGACGGCGGGGAACAAGCTGCTCACGATCGCCGATGCCTCGACCGTCATCATCAAGGCGCCACTGTCCGATGAAGCCGCGGCGCGCGTGCACGCGGGCGATCCGGCCACGATCGTCTCCGATGATTCCGGCGCGCCGATTCAGGCGCGGGTCACGCTCGTCGGCCGCGCCGCCGATCCGCAGAGCCGCGCGGTCGAGGTGTGGGTCACGGTGGCGAACAACGACGGCCGGCTCCGTCCGAACGGCGCGGCGCGCGTGACGATCGCCAGCAGCGCGACCGGCAACGCGATCGTCGTTCCGACTCCCGCGGTCACGCTCGATTCAACGAACGCGAACGGCGGCACGGTGATGGTCGTCGATGCGAATTCGGTCGTGCATGAGGTGCACGTCACGACAGGCGCGCACGATCGCGCGCGGACGCAGATCACGTCGGGACTGAAGGGCGGCGAGATAGTCGTCATCGAAGGAAACTACGGCCTTCCCGACGGCACGAAGATCACGGTCGCCGCGCCATGAGCCTCGGGCGCTTCGTCTCGCATCAATCGCGTGCGGTGCTGCTCGTCATCGGACTCCTTTCGATTGCCGGCATCGTCGCGCTCTTTCGCATTCCGCGCGCGCTCTTTCCGCAGACCGATTTCCCGCGAATCGTCATCGTCGCCAACAACGGCGTGGCGCCCGCGGAGCAGACGCTCGTCTCCGTCACGCGGCCGATTGAAGAGGCGATGAGCGGCATCCCCGGCATCGCGCGGATCAAGTCGATTACCGCGCGCGGCTCGAGCGAGATTGATCTCTTCTTCGACTGGCGGACCGACATCCGCCAGACGCTGCAGCTCGTGCAGACGAACGCGTCGGCGCTGATCTCATCGCTGCCACCCGGCGCGTCGTTCGAGCGCATCGATCGCCTGACGTTCGCCGTTTTTCCGATCGCCGGCTACAGCATCACGTCGCCGAAGCGCGATCCCGGCACGCTGCGCAACCTCGCCGACGTCACGATCCGCCCGCCGCTGGCGCGGCTCCCCGGTGTGGCGAGCGTCGCGGTCGCGGGCGGGCAGATGCGTGAGTACCAGGTGCTCATCGATCGCGCGCGGCTCGAGGTGCGCGGGCTTTCGCTGCAGCAGGTGGGCGACGCCATCAAAACGTCGAACGTGATTCTCAGTCCCGGCTTGATCAACGAGAATCACCAGCTCGAGCTCGCGCTGGTGAGCGGCCAGGCGACGACCGCCGACGAGCTCGCGTCGCTCGTGGTGGCCACGGTGAACAACGCGCCGGTGCGCGTCGGCGATGTGGCGACGGTGAGGCCGGGACTCGAGCCGCGCTTCACCATCGTCACCGCCGACGGCCGTCCCGCGGTGCTGGTCAACGTGATGCGGCAACCGTCGGCGAACATCGTCAGCGTCGCCGACGACGTGAAGGCGACGCTTGCCAGCCTCCGCTCACAACTGCCGCCCGACGTGGAGATCAAGCCGTACTACGACCAGTCGATTCTCGTGCGCAGCTCGATCGTCTCGGTGCGCGACGCGATCCTCATCGGCCTCGTGCTGTCGGTCCTCATTCTTTATGGCTTTCTCCGCAATTGGGGCACGACCATCGTGGCCACGCTCGTCATTCCGATCACGGTGCTGGTCACGTTCGTGGCGATGTGGATCGTCGGCCTGAGCTTCGATCTGATGACGCTCGGCGGCGTTGCGGCGGCCATCGGACTCGTGATCGATGATGCGATCGTCGTCGTGGAGAACATCTACACGCACATGGCGCGCGGCCAGGCTCGCCGCGAGGCAGTGCACGCGGCGATCGCCGAGATCTCGGGGCCGATCGTCGGCTCGACCATCACGCCGGTCGTCGTCTTCCTGCCGCTCGCGCTGCTGACCGGCGTGACTGGCGTCTTCTTTCGATCGCTCGCATTGACGATGAGCGTGGCGTTGCTGACGTCACTCGTGCTGGCGCTGACCTTCACGCCGGTCGTGGCGGAGCATTTCATCCGCGTGCCGGAATCGGATGAAGAAGAGAAGCCGGGACCGCTGCTGGGAAGATTGCTGCACGGTTACGAATGGCTGCTCGCGCATGCGCTGCGCAGCACGCGGATGGTGTTGATCGCCATCGGCGTCATCGCCGCGCTGACCTACGTCGTCTATCGCTTTCTCGGATCGGAGTTTCTGCCGGAGTTCGACGAGCACGGATTCATTCTCGATTACGTCGCGCCGCCGGGAGCCTCGCTCGACGAGACCGACCGGATGCTGCGCCATGTCGAGCGGATGCTGAAGGAGACGCCGGAGGTCGAGACCTACTCGCGGCGTACCGGCCTGCAACTCGGGCTGGCCGGAGTCACGGAGCCGAACACGGGCGACTTCGCCGTCAAGCTGAAGGAGCCGGCCAGCACGGAGGAGGTGACGAGCGAGCTGCGGAAGAAGATCGAGGGGAGCGAGCCGGCGCTGCGCGTCGAATTTCTCGGCATCCTCTCCGATCTCATCGGCGATCTGGTCAGCTCACCCGCGCCAATCGAGATCCGCCTGTTCAGCGAAGACTCCGCCGCGCTGAAGCACGCGGCGAAGCAGGTGGCGGATGCGATCGGCAAGGTCGACGGCGTGGTCGATGTGTTCGATGGCATCGTCGTCAGCGGTCCCGCGGTCACGTTCCGCATCGATCCGCAGCGCGCCGCGCTCTTCGGACTGACGGCCGCCGACGTGAATGAATCGCTGACCATCGCGCTGAGCGGCGACGTCGTGTCGAACGTCATCGAGCATGGCCGTTCCGTCGGCGTCCGCGCGTGGCTGAACGGTACGCGTCCGCAGCTCGACGAGCTGCGCGCGTTGTCGATTCATTCGCCGGTGACGAACGGGATGGTGCGCATCAGCCAGATCGCGTCAGTCGATTACGACGCGGGCCAGACGGAAATCGATCGCGATGGCCTGCGCCAATCGATCGCGGTGACGGCCCGTCTCGAAGGCCGCGACCTCGGCTCCGCCGTCCGCGACATCCAGACCCGCCTCGGGCGCGACGTGCATCTCCCCGCCGGCATGACGATCGAGTACGGCGGCCTCTATCAGGAACAGCAGGCGTCGTTCCGCGAGCTGCTCGTCGCGCTCGCGCTCGCCGTGGCCTTGGTGTTCCTCGTGCTGGTGATCGAGTTCCGCTCGTTCGCCCATCCCGCGGCCATCGTCTGCGGCGCCGTCCTCGCCCTCTCCGGCAGCCTCGGCGCGCTGCTCATCACGCACACGACGCTGAACGTCGTGTCGATGATGGGAATGATCATGATCGTCGGCATCGTGTCGAAGAACGGCATCCTCATGCTCGACACGGTGGAAGACCACCTGCGCAGCGGCCAGGACCTGACGACCGCCCTGCTCGAATCAGGCCGCCGCCGCTTCCGCCCCGTCCTCATGACCTCCCTCGCCGCCATGCTCGGCATGCTGCCGCTAGCCATCGCCCTCGGCTCCGGCGCGGCGCTTTTGCAACCGCTCGCCATCAGCGTCATCGGCGGCCTCCTCTTCGCGCTGCTCCTGTCGCTCGTGGTGACGCCGTCGGTTTACGCGATGATCCGAAACGTGGGGCGGGTTCTCTAACCCGCCCAGGAGCACGACGCGGAAAAGAGTGTGAGCGTGCCACGGCACAGCGAGGGCAAGCTGCGCTGTGCCGTGGCCCTTTACCGCGCGGACTCCGTATTGATCCCGCCCAATGCCTTGTAGACCGCGACCACATTCGTGAAGACCTGCGACTCCGCTTGTGCCACGGAGTCCTCGGCCTGGAGTTGCGTCCGTTCGGCGTCGAGAAGGGCGAGGAAGTCGGCTACCCCTTCGCGATAACGGGCCCGGGCGATCGACGAAGCGCGGGCGCTTTCGCGGGCCTGGTCGTTGAGCTTCACGAGGCGTTCCTGCTGCTCGTGATAGTTGACGAATGCGTTCTCCGTTTCTTCCATCGCGCGCAGCAGCGATTGTTCGTACAGCGCTTCGGCTTCGCGCGTCGCCGCTTTCGAGCCGCGCAGTCGCGCGCGGGCGCTGCCGATGTCGAAGGCAGACCACGACAGCGCCGGCGTCACCGCCCAGGCGCGTGAGTCGGCCTGGCCGAAGAGGCTTCCGCGGCCGGCGATGAATCCGAGGAAACCGCTGATGGTGATGCGGGGAAAGAGATCGGCCCAGGCGATCCCTTCGCGCGAGGCCGCGGCGGCGAGCCGCTTCTCCGCCGCGCGGACGTCGGGCCGGCGGCGGAGAAGGGAATCGGGATCGCCGAGCGTGAGCTCCTTCGCCAAAGGCGGATAGGGGCGAGGGGAGAGGTCGAGATCGAGCTGGCCGGGACGCATGCCGATCAGAACCGCGAGGTGATGCTCGCGCTCCGCCATCGCGGTGCGGATCGGCGGAAGACTGGCCTCGATCGCCGCCACGCGCGCGCCGGCGCTGGCGACGTCGAGCTCCTCGCCGATACCCGCGTCGCGCCGCACCTGCGTGAGGTGCAGCGTCTCGCGCTGATTCGTCAGGCTGCGATCCGCGACCGCCAGTTGCTGCTGTAATCCGCGAAGCTCGAAGTAATTGCGCGCTACCTCGGCGGCCACGATCACCTGCACGTCTTCGAGCGAGGCCTGGTAGCTCTCGGCCGTCGCCTTCGCCGCTTTGATCGATGACCGAACGCGTCCGAAAAGATCGAGCTCCCAGAACGCATCGAAGCCGGCGCGATATGTCGTCACCTTCTTCGGCTCGTCGGTGAAGCCGGGAATCACGGCCTTCCGTTTGTCGAGCAGCGCATCGGCGGTGGCGATCGGATAGCGATCGAGTGCCGTGTCACTGAACGCGGCGCGCGACTGGTCGAGTCGCGCCACGGCGATGTGAATGTCGTTGTTCGAGCGGAGCGCGTTTGTCTCGAGCGCATCGAGCACCGGGTCATCGAACTGGCTCCACCACGTTGACGCAGCCGGTGCGGCCGACGCGCTCCAGGTCGTGAAGAGAACGATCACGAGCATCGCCGCGACGTGCGCGGGGATCGGCAGCGCGCGCTTCCTGAAACGCTCGACCAGGTTGCCGATGAACGTGAAGAAGAGCGGCGTGAGGAAGAGGCCGAACGACGTGACGCCGAGCATGCCGGCGAAGACCGCGATGCCCATGGCCTGCCGGATCTCCGCGCCGGCGCCTGACGAGAAGACGAGAGGCACGACGCCCATGATGAACGCCGCGGAGGTCATCAAGACGGGACGCAGTCGCACGCGGCAGGCCTCGAGAATCGCGGTCACGCGATCGTCGCCCTGCTCTTCACGATGCTTCGCGAACTCGACGATGAGGATGGCGTTCTTGCACGCCAGTCCTGCCAGCACGAGAAAACTGATCTGCGTGAAGACGTTGTTGTCACCGCCGGTGACCCACACGCCGGCGATGGCGGAGAGGATGGTCATCGGCACGTTGAGAATGACCGACAGCGGCAGCGTCCAGCTCTCGTACTGCGCCGCGAGCACGACGTAAACGAGCAGCACGCAGAGCGGGAAGATCAGCACCATCGTGTTGCCGGAGAGGATTTCCTGATACGCGAGCTCGGTCCATTCGAACGACATGCCGCTCGGCAACTTCTGTCGCAGCACCTCGGCGATCGCGCCCTGGGCCTGACCGGAGCTGAAGCCGGGCGACGGTCCGCCGTTGATCTCCGCGGCTGGGAAACCGTTGTAGTGCATCACCTGCTCGGGGCCGTAGCCGCGCTTGATCGACACGAGCGATCCGAGCGGCACCATCTCGCCGCGCACGTTGCGCGTGTAGAGCCGCGGGATCTGCTCCGGCTGCGTGCGGAACTTCGACTCCGCCTGCACGTTGACCTGATACGTCCGGCCGAAGCGATTGAAGTCGTTCACGTAGAGCGAGCCGAGGTAGATCTGCAACGTGTCGAAGAGCTCCGTCAGCTCGACGCCGTACGTCTTGGCGCGCTCGCGATCGACGTTCGCATCGATCTGCGGCACGCTCACCTGGAAGCTGGAGAAGAGTCCCGCCAGCTCCGGGCGTTTGCGTCCCTCGTTCATCGCGTTCTGCACCTGCGAGTAGAGCTCCTCGAAGCCGGAGCCGTCGCGATCCTCGACATACAACTTGAAGCCGCCGACGGTGCCCAGGCCCTGGACGGGCGGCGGCGGGAAGATGGCCACGAACGCTTCCTGAATGCCGGCGTACTTCATATTGAGCGATTGCACGATCGCGCCGGCGCTGAGGTTTTTTCCTTTCCGTTCATCTTCCGGCTTCAGCGTGACGAAGACGATTCCGGCATTCGATGCGTTGACGAAGCCGTTGATCGAGAGGCCGGGGAAGGCGACAGCGTTCGCCACGCCGGGCTCCTTCAGCGCGATGTCCGACATCTTTCGGATGACCGATTCGGTGCGGTCGAGTGTCGACGCGTCGGGCAACTGAGCGAAGGCGACGAGGTACGACTTGTCCTGAGCGGGCACGAATCCGCGCGGTACTTTCGCCAGTCCGAGCGCGGCCAGGCCGACCAGGCCGAGGTAGACGATCAGCGCGGCGACGGCGACGCGCAGGACGCGCGCCACGCCGTTCGAATAGGCGTGCGACATCCACGCGAAGCCGCGGTTGAAGAGCCGGAAGAACCAGCCGAAGAGACGATCAGCGGCGCGCTGCAGACGGTCACGCGGCGCGCCGTGGGGCAGGAGGAGGCGGGAGGCGAGGGCGGGGCTGAGGGTGAGGGAGTTGAATGCGGAGATGACCGTGGAGATGGCGATCGTCAGCGCGAACTGCCGGTAGAACTGCCCGGTCAATCCGCTGATGAATGCCGTGGGGATGAACACTGCGCAGAGCACGAGAGCGATGGCGATGATCGGTCCGGCCACTTCCTTCATCGCCTCGCGCGTCGCTTCCAGCGGCGACGATCCGAGCTCGATATGCCGCTCCACGTTCTCCACGACCACGATGGCGTCATCGACCACGATGCCGATGGCCAGCACCAGTCCGAACAACGACAGCGTGTTGAGCGAGAAGCCGAGGGCCAGCATGACGGCGAACGTGCCGATGAGCGAGACCGGCACGGCCACCAGCGGGATGATCGACGCCCGCCACGTCTGCAGGAAAATCATCACCACGATGACCACCAGCAGGATCGCTTCGAAGAGCGTCTCCACGACCGCCGAGATCGAGTGCCGGACGAAGATGGTCGGGTCATAGACGATCGAGTAATCGACCCCCGCGGGGAACGTCTTCTTCAGCCGCTCCATCGTGGACCGCACGTCGTTCGAAGCCTGGATGGCGTTCGTGCCGGGCCGCTGGAAGATGCCGATGGCCACGGCATTCTTGTTGTCCAGCAGGCTGCGCATCGAGTAGTGATCGGCGCCGATCTGCACGCGTCCGACGTCGCGGATGCGGGTGATCTGTCCATCCGGCGTGGCCCGCACGACGATGTTCCCGAATTCCTCCTCGGAACCAAGGCGTCCCTGCGCATTGATGGAGAGCTGGAACGTCGTATCGCCCGGCGACGGCGGCGCGCCGAGGACGCCCGCGGCGACCTGCAGGTTCTGCTCCCGGATGGCGCGCACGACGTCTGAGGCCGTGAGCTGCCGCGCCGCGAGGCGGTCGGGATCGAGCCAGACGCGCATGCTGTACTCGCCCGCGCCGAAGATGTTCACCGCGCCGACGCCGTTGATGCGCGTCAGTTCGTCCTTCACGCGGAGATGCGCGAAGTTCGAGAGGTAGAGCATGTCGTAGCGCGAGTCGGGGGAGGTGAGGTGCACGACCATGATGAAGTCGGGCGAGGCCTTCTCCGTCGTCACGCCGATGCGCTGCACTTCCGCCGGCAATCGCGGCAAGGCCTGCGACACGCGGTTCTGCACCTGCACCTGAGCGTTATCGAGATCGGTGCCGACCGCGAACGTAACCGTCAGCGTCAGCCGGCCGTCGGAGGTCGATTGCGAGAACATGTAGAGCAGTCCTTCGACGCCGTTGAGCGATTGCTCCAGCGGGCCGGCGACCGACTCGGCGATCACTTTCGGATTCGCGCCGGGATACGCCGCGTGCACGACCACCGTCGGCGGCGCGACGCTCGGGTACTCGCTGACCGGCAGCTTCCACAACGCGATGCCGCCGGCCACCACGATCAGCAGAGAGAGCACGGCCGCGAAGATCGGCCGGGTGATGAAGAACTGTGCGAGTCTCACGATGCTCCTTCCATCGGCACCTTCACCGGATCGATGTGTGCGCCGGGACGAATGCGCTGCAATCCGTTGACGACGACCAGATCGTTCGACTTCAGACCGCTGCGGACGACGCGCAGTCCGTCGATGACCGGACCGAGTTGCACGGCGCGGTACTCGATCGTGCCGTCGGCGCCGATGACGTAGACGTAGCGTTTGTCGAGATCGGTGCCGACCGCGCGGTCCTGAATCAGCAGCGCGCGATACGACGCGCTTCCCGGCAGCCGCAGGCGGACGAACGAACCGGGCGTCAGACTGAGATCGCGATTGCGGAAGATCGTTCTGCCGCGGATCGTGCCGGTGGCGGGATTGATCTGGTTGTCGACGAAGTCGAGCTCACCCTGATGCGGGAAGCCCTCCTCGCTCGATAGCGCCATGTGGATCGGCAGTCCGGTGGCCCGGGCGTTGGCGCGCTTGCCCTCGCGAGCAAGGTCGATGTAGTGCTGGAACGTCTGCTCATCCGCTTCGAACGAGGCATAGATCGGATCGAGCGACACGACGGTCGTCAGCAGCGTCGCTTCCGCCGGCCCGGTCGAAACGAGGTTGCCGACGGTGACGATGGCCCGTCCCACGCGGCCGTCGATCGGGGAGGTGACGCGCGTGAACTCGAGATTGAGCTCGGCCGCGCGCAGCGCCGCTTCGACCGCGGAGACCTGGGCCGCCGATTCCTGGGCGAATGCTTTGCGCCGGTCGCGCTCCTCGGGTGACATGGCGTTGTCGGACGAAAGCCGGTCGGCCCGCGCCAGCTCGCTCTTCGCCCGTTCCACCGTGGCGTTGGTGCGTGCCAGCTCCGCGCGGAGTCGATCGACTTCGGCCTGGAACGGACGGGCGTCGATCTCGAAAAGAGGATCGCCTTTGTGAACCATCGCTCCTTCATCGAAGCGGATGGCAGATACGAATCCGGAGACGCGCGGCCGGATGGACACGGCGTGTACGGCCTCGAGGCGGCCGGTGAATTCGTCCCATTCCGTGACGTCGCGCGACACGACCTCGGCGACGTCGATTTTCGGCGCCGGCGACCCGCCGGCCGGCTGCGCCGCAACACGCGTGCAAGCCTGAATGAGAGGGATGACAAGCAGAAGCAGCAGTGCGATCGATGTTGAATTGCGCCTTGTTTCCATAGGCTGTAAGTGTCGGCTCCGAAAGGGTTTCCAACAATCGGGCGGTGGTGTCAGCGCCGGCCGCTACTTTCGTCCCGGTGTCATCTGCGACTTTCGGACGATGTGCGTTTCCGGAGCGCGGCGCATAATCGCGTACATGACTGAGTCGGACAGCGCGTGCTCGATGCAATCAGTGGAGTGGTCGGACGACGTCGAGGCCCTCAACGCGCGGCTCCGACAGGAGACCGGGGAGCGTCAGCGCGCGGAGTGCAAGGCCGAGATTCAGAGCCACGCCGTGCAACTCACGCTCGACCTTATCGTGCAGGAGCCCGATCGCGACAGCTTCTTCCGCGAGTTGATGCGCGCGCTGCTCGACCAGGCCGAAGCGCACACCTGCGCCGTCTGGCTGCTCGATGAGGATGAGAAAGAGTGCGAGCTCTGGATGACCTACGTCGAGGATCGCTTCTACTCGCGCGATGCCGGCGACTGGGGCGATCTGGCGCTCCCGCGGCAGGAGATGAAGGCCCATCTGCTCGGCTTCGCGCCCGGCTGGACGGAGACCATCGAGTACGCCGGAGATGACACGCGCCTGCCGGAGTCGGTGCGGGCATTCAACCGCTCGATCGCCCTCGACACGCTGGCCATCGTTCCGCTCAAGCTGGCCACGCGCAACCTCGGCTGGATCGCGATGTCGATCGGCGACGACCCGGCCTACTACGCGCCGTGGCGCCGCGCGACGCTGGAAGCGATCGCCCTGCAGGTCACGCTCGCCCTTCATCAGAGCCGTCTGGCGGAGCAGAATCTGGATGAGGCGCGGCGGCAGGCGGTGCTCGAAGAGCGCAACCGGATCGCGCGCGATATCCACGACACGCTGGCGCAGGGATTCGCCGCCATCCTCATGCAACTTCAATCGGTGCAGCGCGTGGCGCCATCGCTGCCGGCAAGCGTGGCCCGGAGCATCGAGAGCGCCGTCGATCTGGCCCGCACGCACATGATCGAGGCTCGCCGTTCGGTCGGCGCGCTGCATCCGCAGGACATCGAAGCAGGCGACGTCGGCGCGGTGCTGGAGCGGACCGCCGAGCTCGCGCGCCGCACGACGGACGTCCCGATCGAGGTGGTGATCGACGATCTCCCGCCCCTCGGCGCAGGCGTCGAGCGGGAGATCATCGGCATCGCGCAGGAAGCGATCACGAACGCCGTGCGTCACGCGCGAGCTCGGAAGATCCGCGTCCACGCCGCCTCGACCCGCTCGGTCGGCTTCCGGCTCTCGGTCGGCGACGACGGCCGGGGCATCGCCAAAGAACGCTTCAACGCAGGCTTCGGCCTCACCAGCATGCAGGAGCGCGCGGAACGGATCGGCGGCTCGCTGACCATCGTCACCGCGCCGCGCGAGGGAACGGAAGTGGTGCTGGCCTGGGAGCCGCCGGCTTTCAGCATTCCCACTCCATGATCGAGTCGCACGGTGTTCTCGTCGTCGACGATCACGCCCTGGTGCGGACAGGCGTCGTCAAGATCATCAGCCATGAAGCGGACCTGCGCGTGGTAGCCGAGGCGTCGAACGGCGTGGAGGCGGTGGACGCGTTCACGAAACATCATCCCGACGTGACGCTGCTCGATCTGCGCATGCCGGTCATGGAAGGGGTCGAGGCAGTGCGGCAGATCCGCGAGCTCGATCCGGCCGCGAAGGTCATCGTGCTGACCACGTACGACACCGACGAAGACATCACCCGCGCGCTGAAGGCGGGAGCGAAGGCGTACGTGCTGAAGGACATCACCGCCGACGCCCTGGTCGCCTGCATCCGCGACGTGCTGGCCGGCAAGACCTACCTCGCTCCCGCCGCCGCCGCGAAACTGGCCGAGGGTCTGGCCCGCGTGCAGGTCACGCCGCGCGAGCTGGCGGCGCTGCGCCTGATGGCCGACGGCAAGTCGAACAAAGAGATCGCCACCACCCTCGGCATCACTGAGCGCACCGTAAAGACGCACCTCGGCCACCTCTTCGAAAAGCTCGGCGTGACGAGCCGCACGGAGGCGGTGAAGGTGGCCACGAGGCGGGGGCTGGTAAGGATGGAGTGAGACCGCGACCCGTCTCGTCGCGCCGGCAATAATCCCTGAGAGCCCGCGCGGCGATAGTGTGCGGTCGGGCGATCAGCCTGAAGAAGGCTTGGCCAGGCAACGCTGCCGGCCGTGCCGGCCCGGCCTACACCAGCCGCATCTCGCGCAGGCGCGGCACGTGCCGTACCGACGTGCGGTCGCAAATATCGACCGCCACTTCCGACCCCGGTCATGCGAATCGATACTTCGTGCCGGTCACCCGTCCGACGACGGTCAGCGCCTTGTCGCGCGAGGTCAGGATCGTTTCAGGTTCTGCGTTTCTTTTCCCAATCCGCGAGCCACGCGGCGGCTTTGACCTCGGCCTGGCGAAGATCTTCGTCGGTGAGGGTCAGGCGGGCGGAAAGCGCGGCGGCTTCGGCGCGCGCGCGATCAGCATCGGCGCGAGTGGGGGCTGAATCGGCGATCAGCATGAGCGCGTCCCGTTCCGCCCACGCGTAGCCGCAGTCGCGGGCTATACGGAGTGCGTCCTCGGCGTCGTCGAACGCGCGGGCAGGATCGCTGTTCTTGCCGATCATGCGGGCGCGTCCGCGAAGGACGAGGGCGTCGGCGTGGATGAGGCGCATGCCGCGAGGTTGGGCGAGGGCGAGTGCTTCAGCGGCGCGTTCGAGGGCTGTGTCCTGGTCGTTTTCCGCGAGAGCGATTTGGCCGGCGCGCGCGTGTAACATGCCCAACTCGTACAGAAGTTGACCACGCTGAAAAATCGCTTCGGCTTCGCGGATGTGCGCTTTCGCGTCATCGTTGCGACCGTCGGCCAGTGCACATACGCTGAGCACACTGTGGCAGCGCGCGCGATCGTTGTTCCAGTGGTATTGGTCGCAGATATCCAGATTACTCAGTGTGAGCTTGTTTGCGATTTCTTCGTGTCCAGTGGCCAACAGGAAGTCGGCCCAACGTACGCCGCGAAAACTGTAGAGTTCCAGCGAGCGATCCTTCTTCTCTAGTTCGTTGGCGATCGCGAAGCCTTCGGCTGCCGAGACGGGACGGCCAGATAGTGAAAGTGCCGAGGCGAGACTGGCCCAACTCGTGGTGCTTGGAAGAATGGTTGAAAGCCGTGTCGCTTCGGTCAGGCTTGTATAGCCACGAGCAAGAGCCTCCGAGAGACGCCCCAGGTAGATTGAATTGTTGACCTCTGAATCGAGACTCATATGCCGAAGGGCTATCTGGCTGTTGTCATCAAAAATCGCTTCGGCTTCCTCGAATAGCGAGACAGCATCAACAAGACGGCCATTCATCGAGGCTAGAAGCGCTGCGCTGTGGAGTAGCACGCCAACGTCCCGCGGAGGAAGGATCGACTCGACGAGGCTTCGACGTGCATTGTCTTGAAAGAAACTCGTCATCGTGCGGACGCCCTCTGACATCGCAGCAACCCACTTGAACACTGCTCCGCTCTTCAACGGACCTCGCACAATGTCATAAGCTGCTTGCACTTCGCCGGCGTCAAGCAGTAACTCGATCGACAACAGGAGAGGGTCTAATTCCTGAATCGACTGTGGCCACTCGTCTGAAGGCTGCCCGGCGAGCAACTCGGCTGCGCGGTGGACGGTTTCCCTGCCTCCGCCGAGAAGAATGCCGCGGAAGTGATCACGCAGAATCGGATGACAGGCGTAGTGCTGACAGCGGTCGATCAGATCGGACGTGAGCAAGCCGCGCGTGCGGAGGCTCGTGAGTTGAGTGTGCAGCGAGGCGTCGTCTGGCAGATCTTCCCCTCCTCCTAATTCACGAACGACATTAATGACTCTCTCCGCGGCCACAGGCGCTCGAAAGATAGCAACCGCGCTCAGTAAGCGGACTTGCACAGATGGCAGTCTCTCTTCGTAAAACACGAGTAGGCGCCGGACCTTGGCGGTGAGAGCGCTCTCCCTCGTCAGCCCTACTTCGGCGAACGCCTCATCGACAAACGTCAGCGGTTCATAGCGCCTCGAATCCGGAATCGCCTCGGCGAATACCCGCAACCCGAGAGGATGGCCTTCGAGCCGCTCAGATATTTCCTCGCGTTCTTCGTTACTGCCGCCAACCTCCAAATCACTGAGGAGCGCAGCCCCCTGTGGAGGCGTCAGGCCGGGGAGGTCGAGCTGGTGAAATGCCGTGCCTGCGAATTGTTCGAGGTCGGCAAAAATGAACCGGCTGGTGAGCACAGCTAGGCCGTGATGCTGGCGCGAGCAGATTGAGACCAGCAGTTCCCGCAGTGCACCATCGAGAAAAGCACCGTGACGCGGGTCGTCAGGCCCTTCCTGCAACACCTCCAATCCGTCGAGTACCAGTACCAGCGGAACTTTGCGCAGGAGTGCAACCACAGCAGCGATCGCCGAACCCGACCCCGAGAAACGGACGCCGAGTGCGCCCTGTGCCCAGACAAGGAGTTCGTCCAGAAACACTCCGGTATCGCGCTCGCGATAGAAGCTCCAAGCGAACAACCCGGCGAACGAGCGGCTTTTCGAGCCTTCGGTCTCCTTGAGCCAGTGAGCGACGAGCGCCGTCTTGCCTGTCCCGCCGACGGCCGCGATCCCGATCACGCGGACCGCCTCATCACGCACCCAGCGATCGAGTCGCGCCTGCTCTTCCTGCCGGCCGGTGAACCTTGCATCATCCGTCGTCTCATGCCGCCAATGAGCGATGAACCCAGTCTGCGGGCGCGGTTTGAACGGAGTCGGCACTGGTGTAGGGGCGCGGGAGAGCGAATCGAGAATCTCCTGCAATTCCCGATGGTCTTCCCGCACGCGATAGAAGAGCGGGCGGACGTGGTAATCCTCTTCGAGCCCGGCCCGCAGTTCCGAAATTGCGGCGTCATCGACGTCGGTGCCGACGCCGAGGATGGCGATGTGGCGCGGGACGGGATGGGCGCCTGCGATCTCGCGCAGTATCTCGCCGACCATGAACGTGAACTGCTGATCGTTGAAGCCGAATCCGACGAAGACGAGCCGGTCCTGTTCCCACAATTTACGGAACGTATTGCGATAGATACCGGGTTTGTAGGCGTTCGAATATTCGCCCGCATTGAGCACGACTCCCGAAGGCCGTTGCCATGAACCGTGCAACCAGAGGATGGGACAGGTGTCGGGTGCGTCGAAGATCTCGCCGGTCAGCCAGCGATAGACCTCGTCGTCATCCTGCCAGGTCGGGATGCCGGTCGTCAGGCACGCCGGCCGGATCTCGGCGCGCGCGAAATCGAGCGCCGGATCGTAATTCGTCGTCACATAGCCGCGAAATTGAAGGCGCATCAGCGCGGCGTGAATCGCGGTGAAGCGTTTACCGTCGCTGCCGCGGCGCTCGCTGAACGTCTGCCGCAGGAACTGGAAGTAGAGCGGCTCGTCAAGCTTGCGGAGGATGTTGCGAACGCGTTGCTGCGCGGTCGAGGACTTGTCGCGTTTCCAGCGCTCGGCGTCGGCCACCTCCGCCTTTCCCTGCGCGACGGCGTAATCGGCGAGCTGCTCGATCAACGCGCCCCAGAGCGGATACATCCCCGCCGACGCGCCGGCTCCGACGAACGCCACCGCCTTTTCGTTCGACAGATGTTCGCCGAGCGCTTCATAGACAGCGCGATTGCCGGAAATGGCCAGTATCTCGTCGAGCATGAGAGGTGGAAAGGTAGAAGGATACCTTATACGTCGCGCCTACCTGGCTCCAGGGAAACCCTTGTGCAAGCGCGGGGGACCGCCGGTGTGGCGACTGAGAGAAGAACCCCCTCTCCCTCCAATTTCAAATCGGTGGGTTATCGCCGTCATCCCGAGCGTGAGTCGAGGGACCTGGGCGGTGGGGTGGCGCGTTCATTGCCCTTCTCTGCGCCTTCCTCCCGCCCAGGTCCCTCGACTCACGCTCGGGATGACGGACGCACACACCACGTCTTCGCCCCTGAAGTGATCCAGCTCACGCCCCTTTGATCCTTCCGTACCTATATTTCTCCATCTGCGACAAACATCCTCCGGGAAGGCATCGAGTCGGTGCCTTCCATCCATCGAAGTTCTCGCTCGACTAATCAAGGAGGCAACATGCGTTCGACACATAGGTTCTCTCTCCCTCTTCTCGTCGCGGTGGCCGCGGCACTCATTCCACTCATCGCTTTCGCCGGCGATGTTGAACAGCGAACCGCGCGGTTCGTCACGACCGGCAGAACGATCGAGTGGCATCCGGCGATCGGGCCGGCGGCCACTCTTCTTTCCGTGCAACGGCCGGACGGCGAAGTCACGACCGAGACGTTCGCCGCGGGGCGGACTCCGATGCTGCGGCTCGACGGGCTGGCCGACGGCGCGTACTCGTACGAGTTGCACGTGGGGCAGGAGGTGCAATCGGGCTCGTTCACGATCGCGAACGGCGCGGTCGTTTCGCCGGACACGGCCGAGCATCCTCGTTTGAAAGCCGGCGTCGATACGTTCTTCGCCGACTTCGTCTCCGCCGCGGGTGGCGTCTGCGCCGGTGCCGATTGCACGAGCACCGAATCGTTCGGGCTCGCTACGGCGAAGGTGAAAGCGAACAACACGCGTATCAAGTTCGAAGACACTTCGACCAGCGTTGGCTTCCCGACGACCGACTGGCAGCTGAGTGCGAACGACACCTTCAGCGGCGGCGCGAACAAGTTCTTCGTGGAGGACCTCACCGCCGCAACGGTTCCGTTCCTGATCGAAGGAGCGACGCCGACCAACGCGCTCTACGTCGACAGCACCGGCCGGATCGGTCTCGGTACATCCACGCCCGGCCGGAACCTGAGCATCAGCGATCCCGTCTCGCCGACCATCCGCATGGAGCAGAGCGCCTCACCGTTCCAGGCGTGGGACGTCGTGGCGAACAACAACAATTTCTATGTCCGCGACATCAATCACGAGCTCAATCCGTTCATCATCCGCTCCTCCGCGCCCGACAACTCGCTCGTCGTCGACAGCACCGGCCGCATCGGCCTCGGCGTCTCCGCGCCGCTTTACCAGATTCACCACAGCAGCGGCGCGCGTCTCGACGCCGGCAATTGGGTCAATGCCTCCAGCCGCGCCGTGAAACAGGACATCCAGCCACTCGACGGCGCCGCGGCGTTCAAGGCGTTGAAAGAGCTGCAGCCGGTGACCTTCGCGTACAAGGCGAACCCCGGTGAGACGAACGTCGGCTTCATCGCCGAAGACGTACCGGACCTCGTCGCCACCGCCGACCGCAAGGGGCTCTCCGCGATGGACGTCGTCGCCGTGCTCACGAAGGTGATCCAGGGACAGCAGCAGACGATCGAGGATTTGCAGACGCGCCTGCAGCGTCTCGAACAGAAGCAGTAATTACCGTTTCTGTTGCGCGGCGGAGCGGTGCGCTCCGCCGCGTGAAACGTGCGGCGAAGCCGCACTGCACCTTGGCCGGGGGTGCTGACGAGCACCCCCGGATGGAGATAGGCGAGCGGTGTCGTGCCGCGACAGCGGCACTGCAATTGGATCTTGATCGATCCGTTCCGGTGCCGCTGTCGCGGCACATCGCGCGCTCGCCTTGATCCGGGGGTTCATTCGCGAACGAATGAACCCCCGGCCAAGATGCATTGCCGCTTCGCGGCAACAACGAAGGGCCAACCCGAGTGCGCAGCGGAGCGATGCTCCGCCGCGCGCTTGCTCGACTACGGCAACCCGCGTGTCCGCCGCCGTGTGCCCGGCGCCTTGCGGATCGATGCCGCCGCTGCTGCACCCTTGAGCATCATCGGCGCCTTTGCCCCGATGCCCGTGATGCCGCTGATGGCGTGATGCGCCGAACGCACCGCGCCTTCCTGCCAGCCGGAGAGGTACGAGACCTGATCGCCGGCCACCCAGAAGCGTCCCTCCGCTCTGAGCAGGGTGTCCGGAATCGGCGTGCTGTCGGGGGCGCAGCCCCAGTCGGCGGCCCAGCCCCCTTCCTGCCACGGAACGTTCTGCCACGCGATCGACAGCCCGAGCTCCTTCGGGACATGCTGCTCGAAGTCCGGATGCAGCTTCAGGCCTCCCTTCATCGCCTCATCCAGCCGCTGCTCCAGCGACATCTTTCCGAAGGCGATGGCGTCGTCGTCGTAGTTGTACGCGCCGGTCAGGATGCCTTTCTGCCGGAAGTAGCCCCACGACGGATACCACATCTGCGTGATCGGATCGGTCGTGTAAGAGATGCCGCCGTACATCTGGTCCTGCGTCTCCCAGAAGCGGCTGTTGGTCTGCCAGCCGACCTTCACCGTCGGGTCGAACGTCACCGCGCCGATGGCGTCCTTGTACGGCTGGCTGAAGTTGTTCTTGACCGTCCTGGCAAAGATCGGCATCGGGATCGTGGAGATGCACCAGTCCGCAACGATCTCTGTGTTGCCGCTGGAGAAACCGTCCAGCGACTTCGCCGTGACCTTGATCTTCGGCGCGCCATTCACGGTCACGTTCTCCACGTTCACGACCTGCTGCTTGTATTCGATGAACCTCGCCACGTGCCCCTTCTGCAGGAAGCCGTACTTCCAGATCTGGTCCATGCCGCCGACCGGCTGAAAGAGCGTCGGCTGCCATTCGTACTCCTCGGCCTGATAGAAGCGGTCATTCCAGAACCCCGATCTCGTCAGATCCTTCAGCGTGATCGGAGTGAGGAGCTTGCCGCACGAGTCGATGCCCGGCTCCTCGAGGTAGCCGGAGCGCGACGACCCGGTGTATTGGTATTTGTGATCCGCGTCGTCATCGAGGTCGCCGAAGACCGAGAGGAGGTCGATGAGCTGATCCTTTTTCACGCCCATCGCCCTCATCTCGGAATTGAGATCCCCCCGGTTCACGCTCTTGGCGAGCAGCTCCGCGATCCAGCCGCGCGTGTCGTTGGCGATGCGCCGGTTCGCCATCGGCGCGTTGCCCCACGAATCTTTCTGATCGCGCTGGAAGTAATTCGCGCGGCTCATCATCGTGTAGACCTCGAGCGGGACGTCGAACAGCGTGCAGTAATAGAGGATGGCGGTGTGGTGATAGGGAAGGCGGCCCGGCCCGGCGTTCAGATAGAAATCAGGATGATCGTCGAACTTGCAGACCTGCGTCGTGGCGTTGGATTGACCAGTGTTTTCCTCGATCGTGTCGCCGGTGCGCACGGTGTAGCTGCGGCCGCCGGCGCGGTCCTTCGCTTCGAGAATGATCACTTCGAAGCCGACCTTGTTCAGCTCGTACGCGGCCGTGAGTCCGGCGATGCCCGCGCCGAGGATCACTACGCGCTGGCCGCTGCCATGGCCCGGCGGGATCTGCGGCGGACCCGCGAAGGCCTCGGGGACGCGCAGCATCCCCATGGCCACCATCGTCTCGTACACGGCTGCCGCGCCGCCTGCCAGGCCGACCGCCTCCAGAAAACTGCGGCGCGTCCACTTCGGGGAGTCGCTCATCCGGACCTCCGTACGTATTTAGATGTGGGAGGAGAAAAGGATACCCCAGCCGCGCCGCTGGTGAAACGCTTCCTGCTCTGCGATCACTACTCATGCAGAGGGAGCGTCATGAACGGTTCAAAAGCATTCATCGTCGGAGCTTTGCTCGTCTTCTGCGTGCTTCCGGTGCACGCGCAGTCCCCGACCGGCGGCCGCGGCTCGGATGTGTTCTCGGCGTCCGTGGATTGGGGAGCGTTGAGCGGCGCGCCGGCGCGGTTTGGCGCGATTCTTCGCGATCAGCCGGCGACGAAGCGTTTTCGTATCGCGCGGATCGGCGCCGACGGCATCCCGCCTGATCCCGAGCGACTGAATCTGTTCCCGGACCGCAACTTCCTCGCAACGCGAATCAGGATCGATCGGCGAGGGCCGAGCGATCTCACCTGGTTCGGCCGCATTCAATCTCCTGCCGGCGGCGTGGCAATCCTCGTGATCCGCGACGGCGGTATTACGGCGACCATCGATGCCGGCAATGAGATCTACGCCGTCGATCCGATCGGCGGCGGCTTTCACATCATCCGGCAGCTCGATCAGGCGAAATATCCGCCAGACGATCCGCCCCTCGGTGTGAGCGTCGAAGGGGGAGGGACCTCGAGCCCGTCAGGAACGACGACCGGTTTGCCTCCGAACGCCGCTCTACCGTCATTGTCCGATGCGACGCCCGCGCCCGCGGCGGGCAAAGCGGGATCGAGCTGTCCGCCGGTGATCAAGGTGCTGGTCGCATACACGCAGAAAGCGGCGCAGATGCAATTCAATCTGCCGGCACGCATTCAGGCCACCGTCGACGATACGCAATTGATCTATGACAACAGCAATCTGAATCTCCGGATCGAATTGGCTGCGGCCATTCAGGTGACGTACGCCGAGACCGGCGATTTCAATAAGGACCTGAAGAATTTCCGCAACAAGACTGACGGGTACATGGACGAGATCCACGGGATCCGCGCGGACCGAGGGGCGGACGTTGCCATGCTGGTCATGGACGACTCGCAGTATTGCGGTCTCGCCTCGGATATCAAGGCCACGGCATCGACGGCTTTCGCCGCCGTTTACTGGCAATGCCTTTCTCCGAACCTCTCGTTCGCGCACGAGATCGGACATCTTCAGGGCGCGCGACACAATCCGGAAGTCGATCCCACGCCATGGCCGTATGTCTACGGGCACGGCTACCGCAACGACGCCGCGGGCTGGCGCACGGTCATGTCCTATGACTGTCCGAACAGCTGCCCGCGGATTCGCTACTTTGCCAATCCTCTGGTTCTTTATGGCGGTCAGCCCACGGGGCTGCCTCCACTGCGAGCCGACGCTCTCGCGCTCGCCAATACGGCGTCGAGCGTCGCGGATTTCTTCAAGGACTGTGCGGCATCCGGCAACGAATCGGCAAACGCCTCGAGTCATCGCGGGCCGCCGCCTCGCATCTACAAGGCCGGCAACGAAATGCTCGTGGCCCTCGGTAATGTGCTGCTGAAGATTGCAGGCACCGGTGGGACGGGACAGAACATGTTCGCGCTCAACCTGCAGAACGGCACGTTCTCCGGCGTCCCGGGCTACAACTATTTCCTCGGCTCCCAGACCTTTCCCGCGCCGATCGCCGATGTGCTTTATGTCAACGGGCAGACCCTCGTCGGTCTCACGGACGGCCGCCTCGTCAAGGTGTCAGGCACGGGCGGAACGGGCCAAAACATGTTCGCTATCAACGTTCACAATGCGGGGTTCACCGGCATCGCTGGCTATCCCTATTACATCGGGAGCCACAAGTTCGGCTCTCCCATTGTGGACATGGCGAGCCCGTGGGGCAGCGAGACTCTCATCAGCTTCGGGAATGGGAAAGTCCTGAAAGTCTCGGGAACCGGCGGCAGCGGATTCAACATGATGGCCATCCAGGAGACCGCGAGCGGCTTCAATGGACTTCCCGGTTACGCCTACTACATCGGCGATATCCGCTTTTCCAGTGCCGTCGTGGACATGACTCCGATAGCGTCGAATCAATTGTTGTTCAGCCTGAGCGGCGGCAAGATGCTCAAGACGCTCTGGACAGGCGGTACGGGTCACAACATGCTCGCGGTCTCGGAGACGTCGGGCGGTTTCAATGGATTGCCCGGCTACAACTATTACATCGGCGACGCGTACGTAAGCGCGGCCGTCAGCGATGTGACGGTGGTGGGCGGCGAGACGCTGATCAGCTTCGGCAATGGGAAGGTGCTGAAGATCGCGGGGTCCGGCGGCACCGGACACAACATGTTCGCGGTCACGGAGACGTCGGGCGGCTTCAATGGATTGCCCGGCTACAACTATTACATCGGCGACGCGAAATTCAGCGCCGCAGTGACCGATGCGCTCTCCATGTCGGGCGTGACCCTTCTGGGACTCGGCAACGGCAAGCTGCTGAAGGTGCAGGGCACCGGGGGCACCGGTCACAACATGTTCGCCGTGACCGAGACGTCGAACGGATTTCAGACCGTTCCCGGCTACAACTATCTCCTCGGCAGCAGCGCGTTCGGAACAGGAGTCGTCGGAATCGTCGAAGGCTCCGGCGGCAGCGTCTTTCTTTCGTTCCAGAACGGCAAGATGTTCAAAACGAAGAACAGCGGCGGCACCGGCCTCAACGCCTTCGCCGTCACCCAGACGTCCGACGCCTTCATCCCGCTTTGTTGTTATGACTATTGGGCTGGGAGCTATTGATCCGTTCCTGCAGCGTGCGCACGTCGGCGGCGAGCCCGGTCAGCTCCTCGCGGATGCGCGTCGTCTCGCTTCGCGACTCGCGGCGCAGCATGCGCATCGCGGCGAGAAGTGCGCGATCGATTGCGAGCTGTTGCACCCAATAGACGCGGATTAAGCGGAGCACCAGGCGGCGCAACGGCGTCATGAGGCGCTGCATCGGCGAGGGGAGGTCGGGGCGGGGCGATACGAGGAGCGACTCCACGGCGTCGGCCTCCGCTTCGAAGAGATCCGGTTCGATGGTCATGATCGCCTCCGTGTGATCGTGCGCAGTTTCCAGCAGGCGGCGCAGCAGCGGGCCGCGTGCGGATGGTCCGTGCAGCGTCTCGATGTCGGCACGCGCGCGGGCGCCGATGGCTGCCGCGCCGTCGCGCTCGGTGTAGACCCGCGTCATTTGTTCCGCGGCGGCGGAGACGTCGGGATCGGCCCAGCGCGTGTCGGGCGGATACGGCGGCGCGCCGTCGCCGACTTCGACGAGCCGCGCGGGGACCGGGAAGCTGTTCGACTCGTTCGCGAATTCGAGCGTCGACGAATACGCCGTGCTGATCACCGGCTTGCCGAGGGCCATAGCTTCGGCGACCGTCAACCCGAAACCCTCCGAGCGATGGAGGGAGACGTAGCAGTCGCAGGCATCGAGCATCGAAAAGTAATCGTCGTTCGTGACGTACGCGTCGCGGATGACGATGTTCGCGCGGCCTGCGGCGGCGGCGCGCAGCGCTTCATCTTCCGCGGCGTGCCGTTCGGCATTGGTCGTCTTGATGTAGAGCACGACGTCGGTGCGATCGGGGAAGGCCTGGCGAAATGCGGCGACGACGGCGAGCGGGTTTTTCCGGCGGAACACGCTGTCGTAATCGAAGCAGAAGAGAAACAGGAAGCCATCCGGCATCCCGAGCTCGGCGCGCGTGCGGCGTCGGATCTCCGGCACCACCACCGGCAGCGGGAACGCCCGGACCGGTTTCGTGAGGCGGCGCGCCAGCGCCGCGGCGGTGAAGTTGCTGATGCCCCAGACCTCGTCGAGATGGCGTTCGCTCGCCGCCATCGCGGAAGGAAGATCCTCGACCTCCCACGCCCAGAGACCGATGTTGCGCGCCGCGGGAAGCAGCTGGCCACGCATGCTCTCGAAGAAGAGCGGCACCTGGTCGGCGTTGACACAGATCAGGTTCGTGTCGAACGAGGGAGCGGCCGCGCCAAGATCGCGGAACTCGCGTTGCTGCCGGCTGATCGTGCGCGTGAACGGCACGACCGCGTACGGAATCCCTTCCGCCGCGAGCGCGGCCACCGCCGCGCGGACGATCTGGCCGGTGCCGCTTTCGGCGAAGGCATAGCCGTACACGTTGACGCCCGGCGTGACCGTCTTCGCCGGCGTCGTGACCTCGGGAGCGCGCGAAGGAACGAGCGGCGGAGGGATGGCGTACTCGCGAACGCCCTGCGTCCGCACCCAGTCGAGGAATCGCTCCGCGTCGACCGACTCGATGTGCGGAAAGGCGATGCGCAGGTCCGCGCGCTCGCTCCAGATCTCGCCGAGCCAGGCGGGGATGCCGGGCGCATGCGGTGAAGGCCGCAGCAGACGCTCGATCACGTCGCCGTCGCCGTCGCGTGAGAATGGATTCGGGAACGACGGCGACTGCCCGCTCGCTTCGTCATCGAGATACGTGCGGCGCAGCACTCTCCGCGTCCGCGCGTCGAGAGGCAGTCCGCCGGCGGTTGCCGCGAAGCCGTACGGCAACGCGCTGCAGTCGGCGAAGCCGGCCTCGTTCAGAGCCGCGGCGTAGCGCTCGCAGAGCCCGGCGAGGAGCGGCGTTTCGCTCAGGCGGATGCGGAGCGGCGCGTACTGATGCTTGGAAAGAAGGTGCGGCGCATCGGGATGAAAGCCGCTGAAGTGGAAGAAGCGCAGCGGATTGCCGTCGACCTGAATGCGATCGCCATCGCGCGTGAGAACGCGATGCGGCAGATTCCAGTAGGCGACGTTGTATCCGGGATCTTTGAGGATGCCGGGCTCGAAGAGCGCCGGCGCGAAATCGATCCAGCGCTGATCGACGAACAATCCCCCGGCCGGATCGTTGAGGCAATTCATCCGCAGGCGATCGCGCCACCACGGAAGAAACGTCTTCGCCGCCTCGGCGGAGAGCCCGAGGAAGCCGAGGTTGTAGATGCCGGAGAGGAGGAGATCGCGCTCGTCCGGACGCTTTCCATCCTGCGGCAGCGGCTCGGTGATGTGCGGCGTGAGGAGAATCCCGTGCTCGCGCGTCAACGGCTCGAGAGGCGCGAGAGAGCCGAAGACCTCGATGTCGGGATCGAGATAGATCGCCTGCATCGCGCCGCGGTCGAAGAAGTGCTGGAACACCCACGGCTTCACCGCCGTGGCCAGCTCGGTGACGTCGTAGATCGCTGCCATCGTGTGCAGCTCCGACGGCGGATCGAACGGAAGCTCGTCTGCGTGGATGATCTCGAACGATTGCTCGGACGTGATCGTGCGATCGGGATCGTCGAGCACGACGACGTGCAGGCGAGCGCCGGGATTGTGGCGGGCGAGACTGGCCGCAAGCACGCGTGCGTGGGCGAGGTAGTTGCGGGCGATGATCGTGAAGGTGAGGGGACAGGCAGACAAGGCACAGACAGGAGTGTCTGTGCTACACGAAGTTCCTGTCTGTGCTGTGCGCAGAGCTGCGATGCCGGCGAAGAGCTGCCAGCGCTCGACGTGCCCGGCGATCAGGGTTGCCGCGGCATGCTCCGATACGAGCGCGCGATGTTTTTCGTAGATGCGACGCAGGTGCTCCGGAAAGTCGGTCCGGCGCTGAAAACTCTGGAGCATCGAGTCGGGGCGGATGCGGTACTCGAACGTCGGCCGAGGAATTCGAACGAATCGCCAGCCATGCCCGGCGGCGCCGAGCCAGAAGTCCCAATCGCCCCAGGCGCTGAACGCGGCGTCGTAGCCGCCGGTGTCACTCCAGACCGCGCGGCGCACGACGGCGCAGGCGTCGATGGAATTGCTCCAGAGCATCGCCGGCAGATCGAATTCCGGCACGGCGACGTCGCCGCTCCGCGAGCCGAATTCGCGGCGATCGCCGTAGACCACGCCCGCGGAAGGATCGGCATCGAGCAACGCCACCGCTTCTTCCGCGAAGCCGGGGAGCAGCCGGTTGTCGGCGTCGAGCGGCAGGAAGTAGTCGCCTGCGGATGCGGCGATCCCGTTGTTGCGTGCCGCGGAGAGACCGGAGTGCGGCTGTTCGATCACGCGATGTCCCGCTTCGCGAAGCGCGGCGAGCACCTCGCGCGTGCGAGGCTGCGTCGAGCCGTCGTCGACGATGATCAGCTCCGTTTCCGCGGGCGCGTTGCGCTCCACACTGGCCACGGCATCGATCAGATAGTCGCCGTCGTCGTGGCAGGGGATGATGACCGAAAGGCGCGGGTGTGTGGAGAGGTGCCTGTCCCGCGAGGCCGTCTCCCACGCGCGATCGTTACCGAGGTCCGCGGCATCGTCGAGCTCTCCGAGAAGATCCATCGCGTCGCGGTTCGTGTATCGCCACAAGCGCGGTAGCGGATCGTCGTCGGGGAGCGAGAGCGCTGGCGTCTCCGCATTCCCTTCGATGCCGAAATGCGTGCGCACGATTTCGGCGAATGCTTCGGGATCGCGATGCAGGCGATTGATGCTGACGAGCAGCGTCCGGTCGCGATGGCGGCGATGAAAGTCGAGGATGCGGCGGTTGTACTGCGTCCAGATGCGGGCTGGGTAACTCGGATGGGTGAGCCACACGTCGTCGCCGGTGCGGAGCAGCGAATCGGCGACATCCCACGGCTGGCGATAGACAAGAAGAAAGCGGGCCTTCGATCCGAGCACGTCGTCCCAGAAGTCGAGGAGCATCGAAGTGCGCGGGTCATTCCAGCCCCACGGACCACCGGCCCGCCCGCGCGCGGCGGCGAGCGCCGCGGCCGCGTCGCGATAGGCCGGCAATTGCCCGGTGTCGAAGCGCTCGCTCTCCGTCCAGCCCCAGTCGCGATGGCCCTCTTCCGCCGGAGTGCACGCCGCGAGCATCTGGCGATTGAGCTCCAGGAAGCCGGCATCCTCGAAGTCGAATGCCGCGAGCAGTGAAGCGACGAACGACGTGCCCGACCGGTGCATGCCGGTGATGATCAATGGATGGGGAGGAGTCATCGGTGGGTGTGCGCTTCCTGCGTCATCGGAGATGCAGATAACGGACAGCAGATAGCAGATAGCAGGTACGCGGCGAGCAACTCCTGCTATCTGCTATCGGTTACCTGCTATCCGCTCGTGCATTGTAGTAGTCTCGCGCCCCGCAGCCATTAACCTGCCTAAGAACAAGGATGACCCCGGAAATCAGTGAGCGGAACGGACTGCGGACGAGCCTCCTGATCGGACTCTGCTGCCTGGTGGTCTACAACGCCAACCTGCGCTCCATCAGTGCCGGCGACACCTACCCCGCGCGCTACCTGCCGTTCGCCATCGTCCAATACCACACGATCATTTTCGATCCGATCGAGAAGGTCGCCGCTCAGGGGAAAGGCGCTGGGGCGTACTGGATGTTGCACCGGCCGGACGGCCACATCATCTCGGTCTATCCCATCGTGGTGCCGCTGCTCGTGGCGCCGCTTTACGTGCCTGCCGTTGCTTACCTGCACGTTCGGGGCTGGACGCCCGCGCGGTTCGATCGCGTGGCGAGGATCATGGAAAAACTCTCCGCCTCGCTCCTGGCGGCGCTCTCCGCCTCCCTCCTTTATCTATTGCTGCGGCGGCGGACGAAGGCTTCGATCGCGCTGTTGCTCACCGTGGCCTACGCCTTCGGCACCACGACCTGGATGGTCAGCAGTCAGGCGTTGTGGCAACACGGGATGGGCGCGCTCTTCGTGATCGGCGCTCTGCTGTTCCTCACCGGGCCGTGCAGCGCGCCGCGGGTGCTTGCGGCGGGCGTGCTGCTGGGGCTCATCGCCGGCAACCGTCCGCCGGACGTCGTTCTCGCCGCGGCGCTCGGGGTCTTCGGACTCTTCTGGGCCGGCCGGCGCCTCGCCCTCCTGTTTGCCGCGGCGGCGGCATTGCCGATGTTCGTGGTGCTGCTCTACAACCTTCACGTGGCCGCGAATATCCTGGGCGGTTACGGTGTGATCGGCAAAGCCCAATTCTTCTCGCACGACCTGCTGACCGGTGTAGCCGGATTGCTGGTCAGCCCAACGCGCGGGCTCCTCGTCTTCTCACCATTTCTGCTCTTCCTGCTCCTTGCTTTCCGGCATCTGCCGAGTGATCGCGACGAGCGGCGCCTCACTCTTGCGATGGCTGCAGGCATCGTCATCCAGGTCTTGCTCTACGCCAGGACCGACTGGCGGGCCGGCCTCTCGTGGGGGCCGCGTTACATGAACGACCTCCTGCCGTTCCTGATGTGGATGCTGGTGCCGGTGATCGCCGCCCTGCGCGGCGCCGGACGCACGATCTTCGCGCTGCTGGTCGGGGTGGCCGTCGTGCTCGAAGCCATAGGCGCCTTCTCCTACACCTGGTCGGTCGACCTCCCGATTTACGCCGCGGACCACGGTCTGGTGACGCAGGACATGCGGGCCGCGTTTCAGTGGCGGAACGCGCCCTTCATCACGTCGTGGAAGCAGGGCCTCGCGCCGGCGGAGTGGACGGTCGCGGCGCGCGGCAGTTTCGACGCCATCGAAGCAGGAGGACGTCCGGTCGCCGAGGTCACTGCCGGCGAGGAAGCATTCGCGACCGGCTGGGCGCTGAACGGCCATGAGAGTCCCGCTCAGGTTGCGGTCACCATCGACGGCCGGCCGGGCGTTGCTACCAGTGAGTTTCTCGATCGTCCCGACGTCCGCGGAACGTTGCATGAGGCGAGTCCCGCCGGTTGGCGGATCCGGCTCGACACGACAGACCTCGCGCCGGGCGAACATCATCTGACCGCCTTCGTCTGGGGCTCCGGAAAAGGGGAGGGCCATTACCTCGAGGAGCGCACGCTGACCATACATCCGTCACCACAAGTCGTGGCGGTTGCGAAGCCGCCCGCCGATCTCGAAGAGGATTTCAGGAAGGCCGTAGCACGGATTCGCGAGCATCAGCAGGCGCCCGGTTACTGGCTCACCTCTTACACGAATCAAGCGCGCTTTTTTGAGCCGCGTCAGGAGATGAACACCTTCCTGACCGCTCTTCTCGTCGATCTGCTCAATCCTCTGGCTGCGACGAGCGGTCTCGAAGAGAACGTGCAGCGGGCCCGCCGGCACCTCACCGCTCAGATCGAGCCGGGCGGATTGGTGCGCTATCACGGTCTGCCCGACGCTCCCGGCATCGGGACGCTCGGTTGCGTCATCACACCCGATACCGACGACACGGCTCTCGTCTGGCGGCTCGCTCCCGCGCAGGACCGCAGCCGACTGACGGCTGCACTGTCGACGATCGATCGATATCGCACGCGCGACGGTCTCTACCGCTCGTGGCTCGCGCCGCGTGAGGCGTATCAGTGCCTCGATCCGGGCAGCGATCCGAATCCTGCCGACATCGTCATCCAGATGCACCTTTTGCAGTTGCTGTCCGAGGTCCGGCCGCCCGCCGCGCGCGCACTGTGCGAAGCGATTCGCCATGTCGCCGATGACGATCGGGTCTGGGTCTACTATCGAAAAACGCCCCTGATCCCGATCCTGAGACTGAACGATCTCCGCCGCGCCGGCTGCGCGCTGGAACTGCCCGAGTCACGAATGCGCACAGATGTTCCGGATCAGCAGATATGGCTGTCCGTGGTCCGCCTCGACTCAACCTCGGACGCGACACTCGTTCGTGCAATTCTGCGCGAGCTCGCCCGCGACGACTTCGCGCTGATACGAATGAATCCGCCGCTCCTTTACCATAACGACCTCACGGCGTCGGTCTCCCGATACTACTGGTCGGAGGACGCCGGCTACGCGCTCTGGCTCAGGCTCTATGACCAATATCCCCGTCTCCACCACTAAAGCTTCCGCGCTTCGCTACCTCTCCTGTCTGCGCCCGCAGGACATCCTCGTCCTCCAGGGTTCGCCGCTCCTCGGCGCCGCGTTCGCGATCCGCCATCCCGGAATGCGGGACCTTGCTCCGCTGGTGACTCTCATCATCGCCAACGTCTTCCTGGTGACGCACATCTTCATGCTCAATGACTGGTCGGGCCTGACCACCGATCTCGCCGATCCGAACAAGGCGACCCGCGTATTCACCACCCGAGGTGTCGGCCGCAGGGAGATGGGAGCCGTGACCGCCGGCCTCCTGGTCGTGAGCCTTCTTCTCTTCGCCCGCCTCGGCCCGATGACGTTCGGTCTTTCGCTGGCCATCGCCGTGCTGAGCGCCCTCTACTCGCTCCCCCGATTCAACTGGAAGGGAAGACCGCTCCTCAATTCATTAGCCCACCTCTCGGGCGGCATCCTGCACTTCCTTCTTGGATACTCGCTGGGAAGCGCCATCGACCGCCGCGGCCTCGCCATCGCCACGTTCTTCGCGTTGATCTTCGCCGCCGGCCACCTGACCCAGGAGATCCGCGACCATCAGGGCGACGCGGTGAATGGCATCAGAACCAACGCCGTCGTTTTTGGGCCACGCCGCACGTTTGCCGCGAGTCTGGTTCTGTTCACGCTCGCCCACGGTATCCTGGTGGTGCTGGTGCTCCTGGGGCTTCTTCCGCGATCGCTCGCGGCACTCGAGGTGCTGTATGGAGTGCAACTTTTCTGGTCGTTCGAGACTCTCCGTGAAGGGCTGACCTTCGCGAGCGTCAGCCGTCTGCAGACTCGCTACCGCGTGTTGTACGCGATCGTGGGGGTGGCGATGGTGGCGGCATTGTGCGGAGCGCGAATGACGATGCGCGTGTGAACAGCCGCGATGTCCGACTCGCTCGCCACATGCAATAATCCCTGGGCGATGCCGGCACTTGTCCACAAGCTCAACTACACATATGCCGAGTATCTCGGGTTCGAGGCGTCGAGCAACGTCAAGCATGAGTTCCTCGACGGCCAGATTTACGCGATGGCGGGCGGCACGCCCGAACACGCAGCCCTCGCGGCCGCTGCCATCACCTTGCTGGGCCCTCAACTCCGCGGTGGTGAGTGCCGTCCATACAATTCCGATCTACGTGTTCGCACGCCCACCGGTCTTACCACCTACCCCGATGTCACGATCATCTGCGGGCCGCGCGAGATCGATGGCACTGACACTTTGGCGATCACGAATCCGGCGCTCATCGTGGAAGTCCTGAGCCGAAGCACCGAGGAGTACGATTCGGGCGACAAGTTCGAGCACTACAGGACTTGCCCGTCTCTGCGTGAGTACGTGCTCATATCTCACCGCGAACGCTCCGTGGAGGTCAGGTCGCGCGGAGAAAATGGTTGGCGAACGACGGTCGTTCACGAAGGTGCGATTGCAGAACTTTCGATCGGCGCACGGCTCGACGTTCGCGAGCTTTACGATGCCGCAGCAGAGCCGTCTGCGTAGCACTTATCGCCCATGCTGAGGCCGACATAATTGGTGGTAGGGCATTCGGCGTCCTTACACACTCCTTCGGTATAAGGAGGGAACTATGGCAACTGTGACCTATTGGTTTGGATCATGGGTAGCCGCAGGCGGGGCCAGCTATTTGATGCCTGGGGCCACGCATCATTGGGTCGCCTGGGGGCCGTTCAGCTATGGCCACTCACTCGTGGTGACTGCACATCCGGTAGTGCTCGCGGGGGTATCACGAGCTCTCGCGGTCGAGGACATTCAGATCCAGGGAGACGGCAGCGGACGGCGGATTTTCTATACGGTCAGGAACGTCGGCGGCGAGCCGGTTCCCGGGTACGGCGTCGGATACACGGCCATCTCGAGCTGAAGGAGCAATCATGAAAGTCTTTGCACATCACGATGCCGAGGGAAACATTCACTCGCTGGTCACGCTAGTCGCTCCCGAAGGCTCCGGCATGATGCTCGTACCAGAGCCGGGATTGCTGGTCACCGAGATCGAGGATCCCAAGGTCCCGGCCGACGACGAGCAGAAACTGCGCGAGTTCATCAAGACCTACAAGGTCGCCACGACGCGCGGCACGTTGAAGCCTCACAAGCCCTGAACGCGGAGGTTTGCGAGCAGATCAATCTACTCACCGTGGACACTTTTGCGGCCGAGGTACGATCTCGGCATGAGCTCCATCGGCGAAATCACAGACCCCGTGCTCGACGTCGTCGAACGGACGTGGGGCTTTACTTCGCTCCTTCCGCTTCAGCGTCAGGCCATCGACGCCGTGCTTGCCGGACGCGACTCGCTGCTCGTCGTGCCGACCGGGGGAGGGAAGTCGCTCTGCTTTCAGGCGCCGGCGTTGCTGCTCGACGGCCTCACCGTCGTCGTGTCGCCGTTGATCGCTCTGATGAAGGACCAGGTGGACGCGCTGGTGACGAGCGGCGTGGCCGCGGCGGCATTGAACAGCATGACGCCCCGCGAGGAGCAGCGCGTCATCGAGCGCCGGACGGCAGACGGTTCGCTGCGCCTGCTGTTCGTGTCGCCGGAGCGGCTGGCCACCGCGTCAACCCGCACATTGTTGCGCGAGGCTCACGTGCGCGCGTTCGCCGTCGACGAGGCGCATTGCATCAGTCATTGGGGACATGATTTCCGTCCCGAATACCGCCGGCTCTGCGAGCTCCGCGATCTCTTTCCCGACGCGTCGATTCACGGCTTCACGGCCACGGCGACGGAGCAGGTGCGCTCCGACATCTGCAGCGAGCTGCGGCTGCGCGAGCCGCTCGTCCTGGTCGGCGATCTCGACCGGCCGAACCTGCGCTACCGCGTCGTTCCGCGGAGCGACGAAGTCCTACAGGTCGAGGAGGTGATCCGCCGCCATCCGGGAGAGGCCGGAATCGTCTACTGCATCCGCCGCAGGGACGTCGATTCCATGGCCGCGGCTCTGGCGTCCCGCGGCTACCGGGCCCGGGGATATCACGCCGGCATGAGCCCCGAGGAGCGGCGCGAGGCGCAGGAGGCATTCGCGTCCGAGGGCGCGGACATCATCGTCGCCACGGTGGCATTCGGAATGGGCATCGATCGCTCGAACGTCCGCTTCGTCGTCCATGCGGGGATGCCGAAGTCGATCGAGCACTATCAACAGGAGGCGGGCCGCGCCGGCCGCGATGGCCTGGTGTCGGAATGCGTGCTGCTGCACGACCCAGGCGATGCGATGACCTGGTCGCGCATCCTCGAGCTGGGCATCTTCGACGAGCGTCAGCTCGCCGTCGCCAACCGTCAGCTGGAGGAGATCAACGGCTTCTGCATGTCGGGCGTCTGCCGTCATCGCGCGCTCGTCGAGCACTTCGGCGGCGCCTGGAACGCGGAGCGTTGCGACGCGTGCGACCTCTGTCTCGGCGAGCTCGAGGCAGTCGCGGATTCGACGACGATCGCGCAGAAGATCCTCTCGTGCGTCGTGCGCACGGGACAGACGTTCGGTGCCGGACACGTGACCAGCGTGTTGCGCGGTGAGCGCTCCACCCGCGTGCGCGAGCGGCAACATGACACGCTGTCGACGTTCGGTCTGCTCGGTGAGCACAGCAGCGATGAGGTGCGGGGCTGGATCGCGCAGCTCGTTGCCCGCGGTGCGCTGCTGCAGGAGGGACATCCACGGCCCACGCTCCGCCTCGGTCCGGCGGCGCGCGCGATCCTGCGCGGAGAATCGGAGGTGCCGCTGCTGACGACGGCCAGCACGTCGATCAGCGACGGCACGGACGAATGGGCGGGAGTCGACCGCGACCTCTTCGACGCGCTGCGTACGTGGCGGCGCGACACGGCCGCCGCGCGCAATGTCGCCCCCTTCGTCGTCCTCGGCGACCGCACGCTCCGCGACCTCGCGGCGATGCGGCCTTCGTCGATCGCACGGTTGCGTACAGTCAACGGGATTGGCGAGGTCCGGCTCCGCGATTACGGCAACGAGCTGCTGCGGGTGATCGACACGCACTGCGCCGGCCGTGATCTGGAGCGCGACGTTGCCATCGAGGTTCGGCCGCCGCGGGAGCGCTCGCGCACGCCGCGGACGACCGCCGCGAAGACAGAATCCGTCCGTCTGCTCCAGGAGGGCCTCACGATCGAAGAGGTGATGGAGCGGACCGGCCGGGCGCGTTCCACTGTCGTGGGTGATCTGTGCGAGATCATCGAAAACGGCCGCTACCAGCCGTCGCTGCGGATGTGGGTCACGGAGGAGAGCGAGGAGGTCATCCGCCGCGCGGCCGCCGAGGCAGGGATCGAGCGCCTGAAGCCAATCCGGGAAATCGTCGGTGAGGCGATCTCGTACGATGAGATCCGCATTGTCGTGGCCACCATCCGCGCCGCGCAGAACGCAGCGCGATCAACATGAATGCAAGGATGATGACCCTGCTCTATCTCCCCGGTTGACCACGAACCGCTTTCCGGAAAACGTACGTGCTGCCGCCGAGGACCGTGTCGCGCTGCATCGCGATCACGCGGAGCTGCGTGCCTCCTTCCGGATGCATCAACAGGCCGATGCGCCACGTTTCTCCAGGCCGCACCGGCAGACGCAGCACCGCGTTGCGTCCGATCACATATTCCCAGTCCGGATCGAATTTTTCGCGCTCGGCGAAGCTTCGTTCCTCTCCCGTCAGCTCCGCCTTCACCTTGCGTACGTTCTGCAGCGCGCGCTCGCCGATCTCGCGCGGCAACAGGATGTGGATATCCGCGACCTGCGACACGAGCAGGTTGACCTCGGGATCGGGCGTCGGATTGAACAGCGACACCGCTTCGGCGAAGAACCACTTCGGCGGCACGGGCCCCGGCGGCGGCGGATCGACGATGTGAAGATTGCGCACCGTCATCTGCCGATTCTGCTGCACGAGCTTGAAGAGGCTCAGCTCGTTCGTATTGCGGATCGACGCGGGCAGGGGATCGTCCGCCGATTCGACGATTGCCAGGAAGCACGCCTTGTCGGGCGCGTTCGCCGGAACGGCCCAATCGAACTTCGCCACCTCGGGCAGCGCGGGATCGATGCGGTTGATCGTGCGGCACGGATTCCCCGGATCGACCAGATTCCACGGACCGGGAGCGATCGCGCCACATGGTGTTCCCGGCGCGGGAAACGTCGTCGTCCAGAAATTGTTCGGCAGCGGCGGCGTCGATACGGTCGTGTCGGTCCACAACGCGATCACGCGCGCGTTCTTCACCGGCGAGTCCTTGCCTGCGTTGTACACCTGCACATATGCGCGCGCCGGGCGTCCACGATGCGGATGCGAGTCGAGCAGCGTGCCGGCCGGGCATTGGGACGCGAGCACCGAGCACGATTCGAGCTCGGTGTTGTCCGCGTCGGCGAGCTGATTGGCAAACGGATCGGCCTCGGGCACGTCGATGCGCACGTCCGTCGAGCTCCACCAATAGAGCCTTCCTGCCTGCGTGTCGTCCGGCTTGAAGAACGGCGGATTCGCCGCATCGGCCAGCGGATGCTCGGGATCGGGAATGTTCGACGGCGACGGTCCCGTGCCGCGATCGAAGATGTTGTCGCGCACGAGCAGCGCGCGACTCGGACAACTCACCGCGGGATCGACCGAGCGTCGCCACGTGCCATAGCCCCACGTCCCGATCACCAGCGCTTTGTCGTTGATATTGACCGACATCTCGCGCACGTCGACGCCGTTCGGCATCCCTTCGTCGAACGGTTCCCACGTGGCGGTGTTGCCGTTGATCGTCCCGCGGAACACGCCGACGTCCGTCGCGGCGTAGACGACGTTCGCGTCGACGGGATCGATCACCACGCCGCGGCGCGTGGAGCTGGGCGGAAGAGCAGTCGCTCCGCTGCCGTCGATCGGCGTCCACGTCGCGCCGCCGTCGGTCGACATCAGGATCGATGACGGGATGGAGATGAACGCGCGATCCCCGCTCGCCGCTTCCGGATCGGCGTCGATCATGCCCACCCGTCCCGGCGGAATCCCGCTCGAGACCTGGCTCCACATTCCTCCGCCATTCGTCGTGCGCCACATCGTCGTCTGATCGTTGCCGCAGTTCGTGACGGCGGCGTAGTAATGCTGAAAATTAGAGCCGGCGACGATGTGCATCGCGTTCACGAACGTGAAGTTCGGCAGGACTCCGATCGGGGAGAAGTTCAGGCCGTCGGTGCTGGCCATGATGTTGGTGAGGTTGCTGCACGGATCGTGTTGCGAGATGGCGATGGGATGTTTCGTCAGATCGCGATCGGTGACAAACGGCCGGAAGACCTTCGGACTGGCGATCGTGCCGGAGCCGAATCCCGCGGTGCCAACGACGGGATTCGTCCGGATCTGAATCGAAGGGCCCTGACATCCGAAGTAGAACGTGTCGACGTTTTTCGCATCGAGCGCCACGTTCGTTCCGTCGCAATCCGTCTGCGCATACCACCCGCGGTTGCCGAAGGTGAAGCCCGTGCCGGTGTCCTGCGCGCCGCCCGCCGCCATCGCCGGCGCGATGGGCTGCGTGGTCACGTGGTACATCTGCCAGGTCGAGACGCCGTGGAACACACTCGTCCAGTGCCATGGCGCGATCGAGGTGTCGGTGGAGCGATCGACTCCGCCGTCGTGGCCGACGTAGACGATCTTCGGATTCGACGGATCGAACGCGACGACGTGCTGATCCACGTGCACCGCGTGTACGAATTGGGCGTCGGCGCCCGCGGACACCGCCTGGAAGGGCTGCCCGTTCGTCATGCGATAGAGGCTGACGCATCCGGAGTAGACGAGATTCGGATCGGTCGGATCGACTTCGAGCGGCGCGACGTAACCGGAGCCGCAGTAGCCCACGAGTTTCATCTGCGCGTCGAAGACGTACTCTCCTACGATCTTCTCCGCGCCGTTGATGATGTTCCAGACGTCTGCGCCGTTCGTCGTTTTGTAGATTCCCTGCAGGATCTCCACCGGGCTCTCACCCGTCACGCGCGCGTAGAGCGTGCCCGGACTCGACTTCGCGATGGCGAGCTTGATCGTGCCGGTATTCGTCAGGTCGATGCCGTTGTTCTTCGGCTGCCACGACGTACCGTCCCACTTCCAGATGCCGCGCGCTTTGCCCGCGCTCGGCTTCTGCACGCCGGCGTAAATCAGCGTGTTCACGCCGCTCGGATCGATGACGATGTCGCTGGTCCAGGCATCGAAGCTGTCGATACGCGACCAGTTCATGAGCGCGCCGGCGTGCACGCCGCGCCACACGCCGATGCTCGTTGCCGCGTAGACGTCGTGCGCCGGTTTCGTGTCGACGCGCAGCCGGTAGATGATCGCGTTGCTGAGCTCCGGAGGGCCGGTCGGGCTCCACGTGCCCGGATCGCCGTTGCTCGTCGAGCGCCAGATGCCGACGCCGTACGACGGCGGGTTGACGATGAGGTTCGGGTCGCCGCCGCCGATGAATACTTCGTTCGAATTGATGGCCACCGAGCCGAATACGCCCGCAAAGATGGAATCGGAGACGCGCTCCCATCGCCGCGCGAAATCGGTCGAGCGCCAGACGCCGCCGACGGTCGCCACGAAGAGACGCTGCTGATTCGCTGGATCGATGGCGATGTCGGTGACGCGGCCATGGATGTTCGTCGGTCCGGCGAAGGACCACGGGCAGTCGTTCGGAGGGGGCGGCGGCGGGGGAGGTGGAGGCGGCGGTCCCGGCGGTGACGGAGGCGTATGGGGCCGTGCGTTGCGCATCGCCTCGAGCTCGTAGAGCGCCGCGCGGTGACGGCCGGAATCGGGTGCCAGCAGATCGGCCGGATAGCCGTCGCGCTCGAAGAATTTGTCGTGCTTCGGTGGCGGAACGAGACGCTCGCGCGGATTCGGCACCCGCGTTGCCGCACAGCAGGAAAGGACGACGAGGAGGAGAGCAATAAGACGGCGCATCCGGGCCTCCCGCAGTCAGGATATCCGGAAATGAATGGTGGGAGCCAGATAGCCCATCGGCCGGCGGGATGAAGTGCCCGCGGGCGCCCCTCCACCTTTATCGATTTTTTCACAGCCTTCGAACGCAACCGGGTGGACTTATCCTCAATAATCCCTTTCGTTGTGTATGTGAGCAGTTACAACCCCCTGCTGGTGGCGGCTTCGCTGTTCGTGGCGATCCTCGCCTCGTATACGGCGCTGGACATGGCCGGCCGGATCACGACGGCTCAGGGACGCGCAGCCAAATGGTGGCTGGCCGGCGGAGCGTCGGCGATGGGAGTGGGCATCTGGTCGATGCATTTCATCGGCATGCTGGCCTTCAGCCTTCCCATTCCACTCGGCTACGACCCTGCCATCACGATGCTCTCGCTGCTGATCGCGATCGCGTCTTCGGTATTCGCGCTATGGCTCGTCTGTCAGGACCATCTGCCGTGGTCGCGGCTGTCCATCGGCGCGATTCTGATGGGCCTCGGGATCGCCTCCATGCACTACACCGGCATGGCGGCAATGCGCATGCTGCCGTTGATTCATTACATCCCGTCGCTGTTCATTCTCTCCATCATCGTGGCGATCCTCGCCTCCGGCGCGGCGCTGTGGATCGCGTTTCATCTCCGCGGTGCGCGATCGCGGGTCCATCGGTACCGCGCGGCCGCGGGCGTGGTGATGGGGTTTGCCATCGTCGGCATGCACTACACCGGGATGGCCGCCGCACAGTTCTCGCTCGGGAGTATCTGCGGCGCGGCCAGCGGCGGAGTCAATACCGGATGGCTGGCGCTGCTGGTCATCATCGTGACGATGGCGATCCTGGCGATCACGTTGATCATCTCGGTTCTGGATATGCGCCTCGAGTCGCGCACTTCGAAGCTGGCGGTTTCTCTGGCCGAGGCCAATCAGGAACTGACGTACCTGGCGCTGCACGACAGTCTGACCAAGCTCCCCAATCGCGCTCTGCTGGAAGAGCGTCTCCGTCAGGCCATCGGCCGCGCCGATCGCGAGAGCCGATGCTTCGCTCTGATGTTCCTGGACCTGGACGGATTCAAGGCTGTCAATGACGCGTACGGCCACAGCGTAGGCGATCTGCTGCTGGTCGAAGTGGCGAGGCGGATCGAGACGCGAATCCGAATGCAGGACACCATCTCCAGAGTGGGCGGAGACGAATTCGTGTTTGTCGGGGATATCAGCGAGCCGGAGGACGCCGCCGCGCTTGCGGAGAAGCTCATGGTCATCATCCGCGACCCATTTCAGGTCGCCGGTCACGAGCTGCGGATGTCGGTCAGCATCGGCATCGCCATGTACCCGGGGAACGGCGGGAATCAACACGAGCTGCTGAGCAACGCGGATGCCGCGATGTATCACGCGAAGTCACTCGGACGCGATTCCTACCGTTTCTTCGAGGCGTCGATGAATGCTCACGTGCAGGCCCACCTCGAATTGACGCAGGACCTGCGGCGGGCAGTCGATCGGCGCGAATTGATCCTCTACTACCAGCCGAAGTTCGAGGCACCGAGCGGACCGGCGATCGGCGCCGAAGCGCTGGTGCGATGGGAGCACCCCACGCGGGGGCTCATTCAGCCCGACGATTTCATTCCGCTGGCTGAAAAGACGGGAATGATCGTGCCGATCGGCGAATGGGTTCTCGACGAGGCCTGCCGCCAGATGAGGGAATGGCACGACGCGGGACGTCAGAGCTGGACGGTGGCGGTCAACCTCTCACCCGTGCAGTTCGGTCATCCGGATCTGATTCAGATGGTGCGCACCACGCTCGAGCGTCACATGCTGATCCCGCACTGCCTGACGCTGGAGATCACGGAATCGACGGCGATGAGGGATGCCGACGCCAGCGTGGTCATCCTGCAGCAGTTGCACGAGATGGGCGTCCGCATTGCGATCGACGATTTCGGTACCGGCTATTCGAGCCTGCTGTATCTCAAGCGCTTGCCGGCCACCGAGTTGAAGATCGATCGGGGATTCGTGCGCAACCTCGCGCACGACTCCGAGGACCGCGCGATCGTCTCGGCGATCGTGGCTCTCGGTCAGACGCTCGATCTCAAGATCGTGGCGGAGGGGGTGGAGACGGCGGCCCAGCAGGAGTTCCTCACCGACATGGGCTGCCATTCGCTGCAGGGCTTTCTGTTCGGACGTCCCCTGCCGCCGGCGCAGTTTCTCGCGGCGCTCGTGCATCAAGAGGCACAGCATCGCCTTACGGGACTCGAGGGTCTGAGACCGTCTTCGGCGACGGAATGAGATCGGAGGCGTCGACATCCTCGAGCTTCGCTCTCGTCTCGTGGTGCAGGTTCGTTTTCGGAAGATCCTTGATCGAAAACCAGTCGTGCTTGCGCAACTCCTGCGCTTCTTCCTCGTCCTGAAACTCCATCAGAAAGCACTGCACATCCACCTTCTCGCCATTCATCGTGAACGAGAGCGGCTTCAAAGCGATCTTCACCCGCGCCCAGACGCCGGTTTCCTCGTGCACTTCGCGCACGGCCGCCTCCTGAGCCGTCTCGCCCGGCTCGATGTGTCCTTTCGGCAGTACCCACTCATGCGGCTCTTGCGACGCTTGCACCAGCAGGTACTTCGTCTCGCCCTCGAGTTTCCGGAACACCACACCACCTGCACGACCCGGCGACTGAGACTGCCTGGTTGCGGTCTCCGACTTGCCTGCTTCGAGCGTCATCACGTACCAGTAGGCCTGGTTGATCGACTTTCTGCGCTGATCGGCGTACCGCCACAGCGCCGGCAGGATTCCGATCGCGGCGAGAATCACAATTGCGCGTTGGTTCGTCTTTATCCCGACGAATATCAATGCGAACAGCACGACGGCGAGACTGCGAAAGAACTTCGAGTCGGCCTCCAGGCGCTGCACGCCGGCCATAGTTGACGGCTTCTCGATCGTCAGAAGCGCCTTGCTCCACTGAAAGGCATTGATGGCCGCGTTTCGAGGGGGCTCGAAGTAGCGGTTCTTGAGTCGAAGGGCCTGGCCGAGCGTCTCATCGTCGTTCCTGAAGAACCAGACGGCGAACTTCCGCAGCAATTGCGGATAGAGCCTCTTGCCTTTCGCCAGCCGCTCGATCTGTCTCGATGCCGTTCCGTTGCGAATCGGGTCATAGATCGCGTCATCGATCAACAACGATCCGAACAGGGAGATGAAGTGCCCGAGGAGGTAGCTGCTGAAGGCGAAGCGGATCGCGGCTTCCGTGTCGGACGCATTCAGATATCGCGCGCCGAAGAGCAACGGCCCGGCCTGGTCCTGCACGAAATACGTGAATAGCGCACCCGGCAGGAGGATGGTGAAGAAGTCCATCAATCCGATAAAGAATTTCTCCGGTTCGAAGCTCATCACTGACACGTTACCACGCGATTCCGAGCTCATCATTAAGGGAATCCCCACCGACACTCGTCAGTTATTGATGGCTGAATTAAATCCATCATGATGTATCGAGGAGGTCGCCAAAGGTTCGTCCCATTCCCTCTCTCTCGCTCGTTTGTGGCGCCCATTTCTTCAGCGCCGCATTTCCACAGGAAATTCAATGAAAACCACACTCTCTCTCGCAGCAGCTGTAGTGCTTTCCCTTGTAATGGCCAACAATGCCGCCGCGTGCATCACGTTCCAGACAGCGTTCAATCCCACTTACAAAGGCGACCCGAATTCGGACATCAATGATTACGGCCGGATCCATCACGATGCCGATGATCCGAACTGTGCCCAGGCGGCGATGTACTCGCTGACGGACAAGCTCAACCAGCATCTCGATGCGGGCACGACAACGTTCCAGCAGTGGCTGGACGGTTACCTCGTCGCGGAAATCTACGCCTCGGCCATGCGCATCGGCGCGAACGGCTGGGCGAGCCAGGGTCTCGACGACCAGCTCGTCGAGCTCGAGGGCCGTTTCTCGCCTGACGGCGCCGACCAATCGGGCACGTGCGGCGGAGACAATTTCAACACCTGCATGGACAACATCGTCGGAAATGCGTCGGCGTACGCGTGGATGGCGGCATACATGTCGCGCCGCCCGAACCGCTTCACGCAGTCCGAGGTGAACGCCAAGATCGCGCTGGCCGAGGGCTACCTTCACCAGGCGCTCAAACCGGTGTCGTCCACTGAGCCGCAGAATGGAATCTGTCTCCGCGACGCTCCCGTGACTTCGGGCAGCTACACGCCCCTCTGCACCGGCACGCTCGCCGAGCTGAGCGCCGGTACGGCGGAGACCTTCACCGTCAACGGTCAGCAGCAGCTGCTCCACTACGGCTTCGGCCTCATGACCAGCGTCGCCTCGGCGAAGATGGGCCTCGAACTGGCCGGCAGCACCTTGACCTTTTCCAGTGACGAGAAGCTGGTCGCGAAAGCACTCATGCAGGAAGTGCAGCGTCACTACGACTCGTCCACCCACGGCTACAACTCCACCCCCGACTGCGTCAAGCGCAACGACGATGGGCTCGGCCACATCACCTATTCGAACGTCGACTGCGGCGGGGGTTACCTGCCGGACATGTACGCGCTCAAGGCGTTCTACGTCGACCGTCTCGATGGCGTGCCATCCGGCTCTTACGACTCGAACAACTTCAACGTCGGCCTGTTCCGTCTCGATGACCAGCACGGGTTAATGCCGGACGGGATCACCCCGGTCGACACGGAGCACTTCTCGTACGGCCGCTTCGAGACGTACGGCATCGAGGGCTATGCGTGGTGGGTCTCGAATCCGCCGCGCACGTGGATGCCGTACGACAACTACAACCCGTCGGGCTGGCTCGACGGCATCAGCGGGACCGGTCTCGCCCAGGGCTGGGCCTGCGATCGGGATGCGCCCGACGGCCGGATTTTCATCGATTTCTATGCGGATAACGGAACGACGTATGTGGCTACCGCGACAGCGGACCAGTACAGCGGCACGGCGTACGACGCACAGTGCGGCAGCGGCATCGCGCACCGCTTCGCGTTCCAGCTGCCTTCGTCCTCACAGGGCAAGTTGCTGCGCGCGTGGGCCCTCGACTTCACGTGGAACGGAATCACCGAGCTCGGTTGCAGCCAGAGCCCGACCTGCTCCTGGTAACGCGCTGAGATTTTGAACACTCTCAGGGGCACGCGCACCCGCGCGTGCCCCTTTTGTGGCAGCGGAGGAGGATCCAATTTCGCCCGTTGCACGATCCCGCTTTGCCGGTCTATCATGCCTTACCTCTGTAAGTTCACCCTGAAGGAGAGACGGCGATGGCCACTAAAGCAAAGAAGTCAGTAAAGCCATCAGGGGCCCTGGTGGACCTCAAAGCGGTCGAGGACGAACTGAACCGCGACGCGGGCGCCCAGGCGGCATTCATCAAGAATCCGGGCAAGTTCATGGAGGAGCGCGGTCTCAAGCTTCGGGCGAAGGATAAGGCCGAGCTGAAGGGTCTGGCCCAGGAGCTGACCAGCGGTCCGAAACTTCCGTCGGGAAGCGATCTCAAGGCGAAGGCCACGTCGATCACCATCGTCATCCGCAGACGCTTCTGAGGGGGCCGCACATGCGGGTCGATCTTTCCGGGCTGCCTGCCGCGGGCGATGCCCTGCTCATCCTGCCTCCGTTCGCCGGCATCGACAGGCCGTCCTACGGACTGCATCTGTTGCAGGCGCTGGCGAGGCGGCAGGGCTTCGCCGTCTCCGTCCTGTACGCGAACATCCATTTCGCGCGCGAGGCGGGGGAGGAGCTCTACAACGCCATCTGCTACGGCGATTCGGGTGAGCTCAACGGCGAGAAGGTCTTCGCAGCGGCCGCCTTCGGATCCGACTATCAAAAACCGGAAGCGCCTCGTCTGCCGGCCTCGGTATCCGCGAGCCATGTCCCGTGGCCGGCCCGGACCCGGCTCGGCGAAGGGCTCGACGAGAAGGCGGAGGCGTGGCTCGACGCGCTGGCCGCGGCGATTGCCCGTCTGAGCTATCCGACCGTCGGCTGCAATCTGATGTTCGAGCAGACTGCGGCAGGGATCGGACTCTTCCGGCGGCTCAGAAAGCTCCGTCCGGAGCTGACGCTCATCGCCGGCGGCTCGCTCTGCGAAGGCCCGATGGCCAAGGGGATCCTGTCGCTGTCCGACACCATCGACTACGTCTTCTCCGGCGAGAGCGAGCAGACGTTCATCGAGTTTCTGCGCAGGCAGCGGAGCGGCACTCTCGACCGGCGCGAGCGGACGTTCGAGGGCACGCCGTGTCTCGATCTCGAGAGTCTGCCGAACGTCGACTACGACGAGTTCTTCGCGCAGCTCACGACGGTCTTTCCCGATTCGAAGGTCCTCGAGGACGATTCCGTCTGGCTGGCTTATGAAGCGAGCCGCGGCTGCTGGTGGGGACAGAAGCACCATTGCACGTTCTGCGGGATCAACGGCACCGGCATGGTCTACCGCGAGAAAAGCGCGGAGAAGGTCCATCGCGATCTTCGCGAGCTCGCGCGCCGCTACCCAACGCGCAAATTGATGATGCTCGACAACATTATGCCGCACCGCTACTTCAAGGATCTGGTGCCGAAGCTGGCGAGCGAGAAGACCGGGCTGGAGATCTTCTACGAACAGAAGGCCAACCTGACGTTCAGAAAGATCCGCGCGTTGAGCGACGCCGGGATCAACCTCATCCAGCCCGGCATCGAATCGCTATCCGACAACACGCTGCAGCTGATGAAGAAAGGCGTCCGGGCGAGTCAGAACATCGCCATGCTCCGGTTCGCGCGCGCCGTCGACATGGCCGTCAACTGGAATGTGCTCTACGCCTTTCCCGGCGATGACGAGGAGGACTATCGGGAGTCGCTGCGGCTCATCCCGTTCGTCACGCATCTCAATCCGCCGAGCGGCCTCTGTCATCTGAGCCTCGACCGCTTCAGTCCGTACTACATGACTCCCGAGCAGTACGGCATCCGCAGGTTGTATCCGGAGCGCGGCTATTTCGATGTCTACCCGGCCGGCTCCGATTTCGAGAACCTCGCGTATCACTTCGAGGGTGACTACGACACCGCCGCGCGCCGCAACCCCGCGCTCGTCCGCGAGCTCGATGCCGCGGTCGAGCGGTGGCGGACGTCGTGGCAGGATGAAAAGGAGCTCGCTCCCATCCTCGCCGCACGTGCTTTGTCCGACGATGCCTTCCTGATCGTCGATACGCGCGAGATCAGGACCAAGCAGTTTCATCTCGTCGATCGGGCCAAGGCGATGGCCGCGCTGGTGGAGATGCGCCGCGGGCAGCCGGAGACGCAGTGGGCGATCGAGAACCATCTCGCGGTGCCGGTCGGCGACGTCGTCGTGCCGCTCGCCGTGGCGGACCGCACCTTGTTCGGCGAGATCTTCGATCCGGTGGCGGAGGAAAAGCAGAGCGAGTTGCACCTGCCGATGCAGTTGCTCGAGACCGCGTGACCCGCGGACCAGACGCGCATGCCGACGCTGAGGGATCTTCAGCCCGAAGTGGTGACGGGAGCCAGGGTCCGTCTCGTGCCGCTGCAGGAGTCCGATGCCGCGGAGCTGTTCGCGATCGGCAGCGACGCGCGGCTCTGGCCCTTTCTGCCCGGCGCAGCCTTCCGCGAAGAGGCTGACGCGCTCCGCTTCATCCAGCGCGCGCTGGTGGAACAGGCTTTCGGAAAACAGCTCGCGTACGCGATCCGTGATCCGAAGTCGGATGCGCTCATCGGGACCACGCGCTACGCCAGCATCAATCCCCGCGACGAGTCGGTGGAGATCGCATGGACCTTCCTGCACCCGTCGCTCTGGGCCACGCGCGCTCCGGCGGAGGTGATGGTGCTGATGGTCTCGCAGGCGATCGAGCAGTATGGAGCGGGGCGCGTGTGGCTGAAGACCGACTCGCGCAACACGCGATTGATCCGGGCCATGGAACATGGAGGCGTCGTCCGGGAAGGAGTGCTCCGGCGCCATCTCCGCGTCAGCGCCGACTGCGTCCGCGACTCCGTCATCTTCTCGGTCATTGCCGAGGAGTGGCCCGCGCTGAAGCGGCAGAGCGTTCGGTTCTGGCGCGCGAACGGCTCCGGGCTGCCGCCATGAATCCGACGCGTCCATCCTTCTATCCGCTTTCGGAGTTCCCCGCTCTGCGCGATTTGTCGGGACATTGGGAGGTGATCCTCGATGAGTACCGGCGCCTGGAGGTGCCGGAGCACGACATCGCGCGCGTTGGAGTCTCGCGGCAGGAGATCTACCAAAGATTCGTTGAGGAAGGGCGGCAGTCGGGATGGCTGCAGGGGTGGACTCACGACCGGAAGCCGAATCCGAGCTGGCTGAGCTACGTGCTGATGCTTGGCGACAGCCCGCCGCTCGACGTGCGCATGAAGATGCCTCGCACGGTCGAGTTGCTCGAAGGGATTGGCGGGATCAAGGTCGCCGCGCTGAACAAGCTGCTCCCGAACACGCTGCTGGGCGCGCATCGCCATCCCGAGCTCCCGCGAGAGGGACTGCTGCAGTACCACTTGTGTCTCTCGAGCAGCCAGCCGCCCTGCTTCACGTATCTGAACGTGAACGGGGAGTTCGTCCAACACCTCCCCGGGCAGGCCTGCGTCTTCGACGGATCGCTACCGCACTTCGCGCTCAATGCGACGAGGGAGGAGCGGGTGATTCTCTACCTCGAGTTCTACGTTCGTCGGATGCGCGCCGGGGACTGATCAACTATGCCCGATCCGCCGGACCGCCTCCTGCTCGTATCGGTTCCGAAGTCGGGGACGCATCTGGCATCGGGTCTTGTCTCGGGATTGGGGTTCAGCCTGGTGTGGCGCCTGTTTCATGAGGTGGAGCCGCTGGAGGCGGAACGTCGCGGGCAGACCACTCCCGACTCGATTCCGTACGGGCGTTGTCTCGTGGTGCATCGGATGAGCGCCGGTCGAATGACGTCGCGCTTCTATCGCGACTGGTCGTCGGGGAGCATTCAGGTGCTGTTCAACGTGCGAGACCCGAGGGATGTCTTGCTCTCGGCGCTCGACTACCTGCTGCACAAACGTGACGCGGCGCTGCCGTTTCCGGGGCTGTACATCCTGATGGACATCCTGCAGCGCATCGAAGGGCGCGGGCGGCAGATCGATTTCCTGCTGGATGAGGCGACTCTTCCGATGTTGGGGCCGTTGCACCCGATCACGGTGTTCCGCGACATGCGATACCTCGCGCTGCATCCGAGGTGCGTGACCCTCCGCTTCGAGGACCTCGCGGGGCCGGCGGGAGGCGGGAGCGCGGAGCGGCAGGTCGATGCCGTCAACGGCGTGCTCCAAGCGTGCAACCTTCGAGGCGATCCTCGCCGGCTGGCGGACCGGCTCTACGACACGGGCGGGACGATGTTCAACCAGGGGCGGATCGGGCGGTGGCGCGAACAGATGTCGGACGCGCAGCTCCGCAGGTTCGAGCGTCTGTATGGCGATGTCCTCGAGGCGTACGGGTACGGGTCGGCGCCATGATCCGGCTCACGGAGCACTTCACCCTCGACGACTTCGCGCAGCAGCCTGCGTACGGTTTTCCCGCGGTTGCCTATCCGGAGGAGTGGATCGAAGAGCGTGCGATCCCGCTGGCGAACGTGCTCGAGGCGCTCCGCGCGGATCTGGGCGGGGAGCCGATGCAGATCAGCTCCGGCTACCGCTCTCCGGATTTCAACGAGGCGCTCCGTCTCGCGGGGCATCCCGTTGCCGGCGACTCCCAGCATTGTCTCGGTCGTGCGGCCGACATCATCGTGCCGGGACGAACCCCATTGGAGGTCTTTCTCGCCGCGCTTCGCCTGCACGGCGATCGAAAAATACGCCTCGGCGGGCTGGGGCTGTATTCAGGATGGACTCACGTTGACATACGACCGGGCAGATTAATAGAATGGTTTAGTTAAGGCTCAATGGAAGGGTGGGGACGTTCGACTGCTTCGAAAAGGAGGACTGTGTCATGAAGCAAGAGCACGAAACCGGAGTCAAGGTCACGATGCACATCCTGTCGCGGAAAAGCGAAGAGGAGATCCGCAAGAACAAGGAGCTCCACGGGCTGGCAAATGCGACCTTCAAATCGCTGATGAACCCGACCCCTCACCAGCGCCGCATCCATGCACGGCTCTCTTTGCCGGAGCAGGTCGACATCAGCTGGGATGTCCAGATCGCCGCCCGGAAGGAAGGGGTCGAGGCGCTGGAGGGCCACATCCCGATCATGGTGTCGGTATCCGGCAAGGCCGGACTGATGGAGCACCTGAACCCGCAGGCGATGGAAGAGATCACCGACACGATCTTCCGCGAGATCCGCGAGACCGGACCTTCCAAGCCGTTCGCGCGCGCCCTCGGATACGAGACGGAGAAACCGGCAAAGTTCCACCTCTACCTGCCGCATCAGGTCCGCGTGCGCGGCCACGCTCCGGGCGCCGGCCCCGATGCCTACGGCGATGGTGACGGAGACGGTGACGTGTCCGCCTGGGTGCAGGGTGGGTGGAGCAAGGGCTGCAGCAGCTGGCCCTGGTAGTCCCCGACTCTCGCCAGCATCACGATCCTGGAGGCCTCCTTGCCGACGCTCGAATGGCGTGTGTCCGGTGACGTCTACGTCGCAGACCGGCGCGGTCTGGACTACCTGCTCGTTCATCGCGGCACGGGGGCCTGGGCGGTCTCGAACTTCGCCGGCGTGGCGCAGATGGAGATCCCGGGGGAGCTGCCGAACCTGCCGCGGGAGCTGCAGCAGCTCCTGCGCGATGCGCCGGAAGGACGCCCCGTCCCGCCGAGCCAGAATCCCGATCTCCAGCCGCTGATCCTCATCTACAAACTGACCGACAAGTGCAACTACCGCTGCACGTACTGCTACGACCGGAGCATCGCCCGCCCGCGCGACCCCGAGCGGCGCAGCAACGCGGTGCGCGAGTTTCTGGCGCGCACGCTTCCTGTCAGGCCGGTCATGCTCCTGTTCCACGGCGGTGAGCCTCTGCTCGAGTTCAAGGAGATCCGGCAGCTCGTGCTGGATCTCCAGGACTACTCGCCGGAACAGCTCCTCTATTCGTTGCAGACGAACCTGAGTCTGATGGATCAGGAGAAGATGGATTTCCTCGTCGAGCACCGGTTTGGCCTCTCGGTGTCGCTGGACGGGCACACTCTGGACATGAACCGGCTCCGGTCAGTCCAGGGGCGGCCCGATCCGTACGAGCTCCTCAAGAAAAAGCTCGGCACGCTGAAGGGACTGCGCGCAGACCGGATGGGTCTTCTGCTCACCGTCGGCACGCACAACGTCGATCAGCTCACCGAAGCGCTGATCGCATTCCAGGCGGACGGGTTCAAGAGCGTCTCCTTCTCGTTCATGCAGGAGGTCGAGCCCGGGACCGAATGCGCGACGCCCCAGGCGCTGGCCGAAGCGATGGTCGGCATCGCCCACGCCATCGTCGACGGAAGGATCGAATCGCTCGCCTGCATGACCCTCGTGCAGTGGGTCATGCGCATCGCTTACGGCAGGAGCGGCTACGTCTGTCTCGGTTCCCCATGCGGCGCGGGGAGCACGGTCGCCACCGTGCTTGCCAACGGCGACATCGGTCCTTGTGACTCGATCTATTCGAACGCCTTTTATCGCGACAGCGTCGACAAGTACTTCGAGGCGCTGGCCAACGACTCCCTCTTTCAACAATTGCGCTCGCGGAGCGTGCGCACGATGGAGCCCTGTTCCTCGTGCGATGTCCAGTCGCACTGCAACGGCACCTGCCCCGGCTCGGCCAATCTGACCGAGGGAGGAATCCATACCGTCGATCCGCACGAATGCGCGTTTCACTATCAGTGGATTCGCGAGGTGCTGTGGCTCTTGTGCGATCCCGAGGCCGGTCCGCGGCTGATGGCGTACTGCCATCGCCACCTGGCCGAGAAGAAGGCTTATGGATTCTAGCGGTCTGCTCGGGGCGGTTCGGACCGCACACGAGGAGCGCCGGATTCAGTGGAACGGAGTGGTGGTGCGCAACCGCGACGGAGCGGATCTGCGACTGTCGGCGCGGGGCCGCGACGTGCTGGAGCAGTTGCTGACGGAGACGCCCGACTCGCTCTCGCTGCAGCACACTTCGCTGCTCCACCTCGTCGGCTTCTATCTGCTCGACGTCGGCGGATTGAGCCCGCTCCTCGACTACGCGGCGCTGATCGATGGATGCGATCAGCAGGTGCATCCGTCGGTCGTGTCGCTCGAGGTGACGCGGCTCTGCAACCTCCGATGTCTGCACTGCTACAACGACTCCGGAGAACGTCCGGCGGACGAGCTGAGCGACGAGGAAAAGCGCGCGCTGGTGACCTATCTGCTGCGCTGGGGAGTTCGCGGCCTGATCGTGACGGGCGGCGAGCCGACCCTCGATCGGAGCTTCCCCGCGGTGCTCGATCTGGCCCGCGAGTTCGGGGCGACGGTGAAGGTCGTCACCAATGGCTGGATGTTGCCGGCGAGCTTCCTGGACGCGGTGCGCGACGGGACGATCGAGCGCGTCGACATCAGTCTGGACGGGGCCGACGAAGCGACGCATGACGAATTCCGCGGGCGGCGCGGAAGCTTCCGGCGGGTGCTCGATTCGATGGCGTTGCTGGCCGGCAACCGGCCTGCGGCTCTGCAGTTGAACGTGTCGGTACACAACGGGTCGCTGCCGCAGATGGAGGAGCTGGTGCGCGTGGCGCTCGACCATGCGTTCGACGCCGTGTCGTTCAAGCCGGTGACGTCGACCGGCCGGCCCGGCGGCCGCACCGATTTCTGTCTCACAGGGGAGGGCGTGGAACTGTTCCGCGAACAACGCGCCCGACTCGCGAAACTCTACGGCCATCAGATTCGCGTCGAGGGCAACATCCTCGGCGGCCCCGCCGTCCCCGACTCCGCGCTCGACCGCATCGGCTGCAACGCCGCGAAGCGATCGATGCTGATCCTCTCCAACGGACAGATGACGCCCTGCGATGCGCTCTCCGCCGACAGTTGGGCGCCGAGCGTTCGTTCTCTGCCGCCGATGCGCGCCTGGCTGTCGCATCCGCTCTTCGGCGGATTCCGATCGATGAAAGAGGCCGAAGGGGGAACGTCGTTCGTCGGATGCCCGGGAATGCGCTTCGCGGGTGCGACCGCCGGCGGCCGGCCGGTGGAGCGGCTGGTCCGCTCGCTGGCGAAACGGCTCGGCATCGGGAAGGGTGTGGACGCGGTCGATCGCTTCCTGCGCAACAGCTCGACGGAACTGTCACCCGGCTGGCCCGACGCGTTTTCCGCCGTCGCTCCCGGCCCGCTTCCGATCGAGATCTCGTTCACGCAGGGGAGGAGCGACGAGCTCCGGATCCTGACCGAGCCGTGCCGGCCGGGAGAGGGCATCGCCGCACGCGCCGCGGCGTCCGTCGGCGCCGTCGGTGCAATTGCGCGGGATTTGTTCTCCGAGCGGGTCGCAGCCGAATCGCTGCAGCTGGTGCGGCGACTGCTCCCTGACGGCCAGGAGATCGGCACCGTTCATTGGCAGTCCGCCGTCTGGCTGGCACTCAAGGCCGGCGATGACGGCGCCGCGATGCGGCTGTACGTGAACGGACGATTACGTGATGCAGCGGACCGGTGGCAGCGCATCGGGCGCGCCCTCATGCGAACCGGTCACGACGAAGCCGCACAATCGCTCAGCGATCTTCGCCGCGCGGTGGGCGGTTTCATCGAACCGATCGGCCTCTGCGTCGACATCGACGCGACCGGTCCGCGGCCTGCGCGGTTGCATGGCGTGACCGACCGGATGTCGCCGTACCGCCTGTTGCAGATGCTGCAGGCCGCCGGCATGCCGGCTGCGATGAACGAGGTCGCGGACTTTCTCGAGATCTTCGAGCTGCTCGACGTCCGCGAACGTTGTCCGCTGTTGATCTCGTTCGGATTGGGCCGGGAAGACGTCGGTGCGTTGAAGATCGACGTCGATCTCTGGAGCCTCGAACCGGATGCGCATGCACGCGCCGGCGCGCGTTACCTCGAGCGCGTGGAGACACGATTCGGCGCGATCGAGAACTACCATCGCGCGTCGTCCG